>BFBZ01000007.1_pt43 | contig 247289 bp, 238 predicted proteins | sample 1888401 | NCBI WGS metagenome assembly BFBZ01 (sample SAMD00112614, study PRJDB3348) | symbiont metagenome | host: Chara braunii
TCGGTCGCCTGCTGGAAGCTGTCGGGGCGGGGCATCTCAACCATCGTCGTCTCCTGTGGCCGAAGCGGCCGTGATCTGATGGTCGAAAGATGCAGCGTCCAGGCCGATCTGATAATCTTGGAAAGTCGGGAAGGATTATCCACCGAGAACGGATAATCCCTCGCCAGTATCGATAAAAATTCTTCAATAATTCGAGTGCGTTATGGATCGATTGACCAGTTTGACGGTGTTCGGCCAGGTGGTCGAATGCGGCGGGTTTTCCGCCGCCGGACGGCGGCTCAACATGTCCGTCACCATGGTCAGCAATCACATCCAGTCGCTGGAAGACCGGCTTGGCGTGCGGCTGCTCAACCGCACCACGCGCAAGGTCAGCCTGACCGAGATCGGCCAAGCCTATTATGAACGATCGCGGCAAATCCTGATCGATCTCGATGAGGCGGACCGCGTGGCCGACGCGCTGCAGTCGACGCCGCGCGGCATGCTGAAGCTTTACGCGACAGCCACCCTGGTGCGCTATCTGTCCCCCGTCATCGGGGAGTTTCTCACCGCCAATCCTGCAGTCTCCGTCGACCTGACCGCCGGCGAGCAGATGATCGACCTTGTCGAGCTGGGTTTCGATCTGGCGATCATGGCATCCGCGCCACCGGATTCATCCCTCGTGGTTCGCAAGCTGACGCCGTGGCGGCACATCGTGTGCTGCTCACCGACCTACCTCGAAAGCAATCCTGCTCCCGAACAACCTGCCGATCTGCTCAACCACAACTGCATCCGCTATGCCTATTATCCATTCGGCCGCGATTGGCGGTTCGAGGGGCCACAGAAGCAGCCGATTTCAGTGCCGGTCAGCGGCAACACCGTCAGCACCAGCGGCGACCTGTTGCGCAGCCTGGCGCTGGCGGGCAAGGGCATCATGCTGGCGCCGACTTTTCTTGTCGGTGACGACGTGGAAGCAGGACACCTGGTCCGCCTGCTGCCGAACGCCCGTCTCCCCGAGCTCGCCATCAATGCCATCTATCCACACCGGCATCATCTGTCGAGCAAGGTGCGATCGTTCATCGACCTGCTCGTCAAACGCTTCGCCGAGCATCGCAAATGGATGAATCCGGGAGCGGCGGCTGGCGATCAGCCGCGGGGCCTGGCGTAGCGCCAGCCGCAGATGATGACCGGCAGGCCGATCATCAGCCACGATGCATAGCGCCCGACCCCGCCTTCCACCAGAAGGGCGAGGATGAGCCCGACCATTCCCAGCATACCGATGACGATCGGCGCGCCAAACACCCGGCGCCAACCCGGCGCGGCGTCAGATGATGATCCCAACTTCATTCGGCCGCCTGGGATATCGCAGGGACTGCGAGCAGTTGCCGGCCGCGCCGCTCCTTGCGGCGCTTCACCCACCACAGATAGAGCCCGCTGCCCAGTACGATGATGGACAGCACGTCCAGCACCGCCCAGATGATCTTGAGCACCATGCCGCCATAATCACCAAAATGCAGTGGCTGGGAGATCAGCAGCGCCTTGAGATAGAGCGGCAGATCCCGGACTTCAGAGGCCGCGCCGGTTTCGCCGTCCACCAGAACCGGTTTCGAGACACGCGCGGTCAAGGTGGTGTCGCCGCGCATGAAGACTGCGAAATGATGCGAGCTCGAGAACGGCGTGCCAGGAAATGCAATGAAGGCCGGCGTCATGCCAGGTGTGGCGATCTTTGCATTGTCGATCACCCGGTCGAGCGACGCGAGGTAGGTCGGCGGCGGCTTGCCGGCATAGGGCGCAACCATGGCCGCGAGCTCGGTCGATTTCCATTGTTCGAACAGCAGCTCGGCCCAGGTGTTGATGACGCCGGTGAGTCCGACCACCGAAACCCAGACCACGGTCGTAACCCCGATCAGGTTGTGCCAGTCGAGCCAGGCGACGCGGCGCGACTTGCCGGTGCGGACCGTGGAGAACTGCAGGCGGCGGGTGAAGGGCCAGTACAGCACCACGCCGGAGACCACCGCGACGAACATCAGCAGGCCCATGCCACCCAGGAACAGCTTTCCGGGTTGGCCAGCGAACATATCGACATGCAGCTTCAGCACGATCAGCATCGGGCCGACACCGACCTGCCCCAGCACCTTGCCGCTGTAGGCATCAAAGGTGCGGATCACCGCCTTCTCGGGATCACCGTCCGGCGCGCTGTTGGTGAAGACGAACACCAGGCCGGGCTCGTCCTTGTCCCAGGAGACATATTGAACGACCTTGCCCGGAGCCGTGGCCAGCGCCTCCGCCGAGATCTTGTCGATCGGCGCCTTCGGCGTGCCCGGGGCCACGGCTGCCGGTTGCGGCGAATAGCCCAGCGCCTCGTCGATCTCGTGATGGAAGATCAGCGGCAAGCCGGTCAAACACAGCATCAGCAGGAACACGGTCGAGATCAGGCTCGACCATTTATGGACCACGGACCAGATACGGACAGTTCGCGCTTTCATGACGTCACCGGTATTGCTGGCATGCGATCACGACCATCACCACTTGTACGCAAGGCTCGCGGTGGCGCGGCGGCGATCGGCGTAATAGCAGGCATAGACCGACGAGCAGGACGAGACGTAGATCTTGTCGGTGATGTTGTCGACATTGAGCGCCAGCCGCCAGCCATCCCATTCATAGTGGATGGACGCGTCGCCCACCACTGCGGACGGCACCAGGAACTGGTTGGCCAGATCGGCATAGGACGCCCCGCGGTAGCGCACGCCGGCGCCGAAGCCGAGCCCCGTGAGCGGTCCGGACTTGATGGTGTAGTCGCCCCAGGCCGAGGCGATCTGCTGCGGCGTGTTGGGCGGAGTCTTGCCGATCAGCGAGGGATCCGGATCCTTGCTGTTGAACAGATGATATGTCGTGAACGAGGCCATCATCTTGAATTCCGGGGTCAGATTGGCCACGGCCTCGAGTTCCAGGCCGCGTGACGTCACCTCGCCGGTCTGGGTCGCGAAGATCGGAATGAAGCTGTTCGCCGAGAGCGCATTCTGCCGCTTCAGGTCGAACAGCGCCGCGCTGATGTAGCCGTTCATGCCGGCCGGCGAAAACTTGATGCCGACCTCGGTCTGCTGCCCGGTCTCGGGCAAGAACAACTGGCCGGTCAGCGCGCTGACGCCGATGATCGGATTATAGCTCGTCGCGTAGGAGACGTAGGGCGCGAGACCGATATCCGACGTATAGATCAACCCGGCCCGACCACTGAACTTGCTGTCACTTCGGCTCTGGCTCGGGCCGATCCGGCTGTCATTGTTGGTCCCGACGAAATCGTTGCGACCGCTGAGCACCAGGGTCCAGCGATCCCACTTGATCTGGTCCTGGGCATAGAGGCCGACCTGCTTCTGGGTGATGACGCTGTTCTTATAGACAAAGCCGTCGAACGCGGGCGTGGGTGTGTAGACCGGATTGAGGAAGTTGACCGGAAAGGCCCCGGTGCCGCCATTGGCGGTGCCGCCGAAGCCCTGGATGTCGTCGATGCTGTAATACTTGAAGTCGGCGCCGAACAACGCCGTGTGGCTGATCTCGCCGGTCCGGAAGCGAACTTCGAACTGGTTGTCGAGATTGGCCTGATTGGCAATGTCACGCGCCATGAAGTTGCTGCGTCCGATCAGCGGACTATTGGGCACATAAAGGCCGTTCGGCAACGGCGTCGTGCTGACATAGCCACCGCCATATGGCCCGGCATAATCCACGTCGATGTGGGCGAAGCGCGCGTTCTGCCGGAAGGTGATATTGTCGGTCAGGTTGCGCTCGAACTGGTAGCCGATCATGTCCTGCTCGCGCTTGAAATGATCGGTGGTGGGATCGCCGAGGAAGAAGTTGGTGGGAATTCGCCCAAACGGCGACGACGTCACGGTGCCGACATAGGGCAGGAAATTCAGCGTGTTGCTCTGGCTCTTCTGCGCCGATGCCAGCAGCGTGAAGGTGGTGTCGGCGTCGGGCTTCCAGGTCAGCGACGGCGCGATGAAATAGTTGTCGTCCTTGACGAAGTCCGTCTGGGTGCCGCCCGACTGGAGTTGACCCACGAGACGATAGAACAGCTGGCCGCTGTCGGTCTTCAACGGCACTGGACCACCGAAGTCGAACGACAGATAGCGGTTGCCGTATTGATTGATGCCGGTTTCCATATAACGCAGCGGCTCGGCGGGCGGCATCTTGCTGATCGCATTGACGAGGCCGGCCTGGCTGCTGCCACCGTACAGCACAGCCGACGGGCCACGCAGGATATCGACGCGTTCGAGGTTGAACGGCGGCAGCTTCCAGCTGGCATAGCCGGTGTAGAACAGCTGCAGCCCATCGAGGAACGTGCTGTTGTCGTCGGACTTGAAACCGCGGATCAGGAACCAGTCGTTGCGTGGATCGACACCGAACGTGCCGCCGACCACGCCGGGGGCATAACGCAGGATCTCGCTGAGATTGGCCGGCTTCTGGTCCCGGATCTGCTCACTTCCGATCACCGAAATCGCCTGCGGCGTTTCCAGCAGCGGCGTGTTGGTCTTGGTTCCGCTCATCGAACGCCCGGCGACGTAGCCGGTGATCGCGCCGCGTGGATTTTCAACAGCCGGGGCGCTCGGATTGCGCACCGGCGGCCGACGCGGTGTTGTGGCGACACGTTGGGGACGGGCCGCGCGTCGTGGCGCGGCAGTGATGCGACGACGGGTCACGGGGGCATCGACCGTCACCGGACCAAGGGACGTGCTGCCGCCCGCCGGAGGCGCATCCGCCTGCTGTGCCCATGCTGCATCGGCCCCGGCGCCGCAGATCACGATCACACTTGAAACAAACCCAATTCGCAGCGACTCAAACAGCTTCGACACGTTCCCCAACTCCGCCCAGTCCCATCAATCGGTCATTGCATGCACGACAAGGCACGCAACGCACCGCATACGTTGGCGATGTCGATCGCTCCAATTGAATCGCTCTAGAGTCTGGGGAAGAAAACGGAACACGCGGCTGCCGTGGCCTGCGCGATTTTGAATTATTCCAATTCTAAACTGTCTCTACCGAAACTCTCATTTCAGGACAATCGAACCGACGACAATCAGACCGGAGACAAGAGACAATTGCATGGAAGAGGTCAGATCGAGACGAAGTGCGCCATCATCGGCCAGCGGATATCGGGTTCCATCGACTCGCACGAGGCTCTCGCCTGACGCTGCATAAATCAGATGGGTTCCCTTCCCCAGCGACATCATGCCGGGCTGTGTGAGCGCCAGAAGATCGATCTCCGCCGCCGCACGGTTCGCCATGAGATTGACCACCTCGACAGGACCTGCCTCCAGGCGGGTGACGATCTCGAGCTCGCCGGGAAAGCGGACGCTGGTGAAGGGACGGCGTTCGTCAAACTGCTGATCGGACGCTTCAAGAACCAGCCCATGACCTTTGACGACCATCTGCATCCGCGTGATATCAGGCAGATAGGAGAATGGCCCGGGCGTGGTGATGGCGGTTCGCCCGAAGCGCCACAGCAGGCTGTCCCAATCACGCGTCGGCGCGTCGTCACGATAGGCGTCGGCGATATCGATGAAGATCCCGCCGCGGTTCTTCCAGGGCGAACGGCCGTAGCCATCGGGACTCAAGGGTGTAACTGCAATCATCGTCTCTGTTCCTTGCCGGAGACAATGGATAGCAAGCCACGCCGCTGCGCGAAAGCACAGCCGCTTGCCATTGCCGGGCGCGACACGACGGGTCGGCCCGACAATGGCTGACGTCAAAAGCGGTCGACGTCGAGGACCGCCTGGGCAAAAGCTTGCGGCGCTTCCTGCGGCAGATTGTGTCCGATGCCACCGGTGATCAGCCGGTGCGCATACTTGCCAGAGAACTTCTTGGCATAGGCACTGGGCTCCGGATGCGGCGCTCCGTTGGCGTCGCCCTCCAGCGTGATGGTCGGTACCGTGATCACCGGAAATGCGGCAAGCTGCTTTTCCAAGTCGTCATACTTCGCTTCGCCTTCGGCAAGGCCGAGCCGCCAGCGGTAGTTGTGGACCACCACGGCCACGTGATCCGGATTGTCGAACGACACCGCGCTGCGATCGAACGTGGCATCGTCGAAGTTCCATTTCGGCGACGCGATCTGCCAGATCAGCTTGGCAAAGTCGTGCCGATTTTTCTCGTAGCCGGCGCGGCCACGTTCGGTGGCGAAATAGAACTGGTACCACCATTGCAGTTCGGCCTTCGGCGGCAACGGCGTCTTGCCGGCCTCCTGGCTGCCGATCAGATAACCGCTGACGGAGACCAGGGCCTTGACCCGCTGCGGCCACAGCGCCGCGATGATGTCCGCGGTCCGCGCGCCCCAGTCGTACCCCGCGAGGATCGCCTTTTCGATCTTGAGCGCATCCATCAAGGCGACGATGTCGACGGCGATTGCCGACGGCTGGCCGTTTCGGATCGCGTCACCGGACAGGAATCGTGTGGTGCCGTACCCGCGCAAATGCGGAATGATGACACGATACCCCTTCGACGCCAGCGCCGGCGCAACATCGAGGAAACTGTGAATGTCGTAAGGCCAGCCGTGCAGCAGGAAAACGACGGGACCCGTCGCGGGCCCGGCCTCGGCATAACCGATGTTCAGCACACCGGCGTCGATCTGCTTCAAGGCGCCGAACGAAGTGTTGCTTCCCGGCTTGATCGCGGCGAGCTTGATCGGATTGCTGTTGCCGGATTGCGCATGCGCAGCGTCGATCAATCCCAGGCCTGTCGCGGCAAGGCCCGTTGCGGCGAAACCGGCTGTCTGCAGGAAGCGTCTGCGGCTGGTGTCTGCGATGTCGTTCATGGAAGTCTCCTGTTGCGATTCGTTGAGGTGATTGCCGGGTGAGTGTCGCTTTATCCGAACGTGAACGCATACGCATGCACGCCGGCCTCGAAGAACTCGATCTCAAACGTGCGATCCGCGATCGTTCCGCCTTGCCGCACCAGTTGATAAAGACGGTCCTCCTGCACGCTGCCCCATCCGTCAGCGTCGACGTCGGACCCGTGGCTGGGGCCAGGCGGCAAACCGTCGATCTTGATGCGAAAACGAATGGGACGCCCCTGGACACCCGCGCCCAGGACAAGGTGAAGATCGCGGGCATGAAAGCGGAACTTGATGCTGCCGCCGGATGTATCGTTCAGCGTGGCGAATTCGCTGCCGATGGTCCAGACACCGGCCAGACTCCAGCGGTTGAGCGGCAGCACCAGCGCGGCGCGATACAGATTCGGAGCATCCTGCCAAACACCGCCCGGCGACGTGAAGCCGCGCGCTTGCGCATAACCGATGTAGGATTCACCCGAGCGCAGGTTGTTTTCGTCGGCCTCGGCCTGCGCGCCTTCGCCGCTGACATCAGCGACATCCATCGCAACGGTCGCATCGCCGGCTTCGGATGAATGGGCTTCCGACAGCAATTGCTGGATCAACCGCTCCGACTGATCGTAATCGCCCTCACCCAGCGCCTGATGCCGGATGCGGCCGTCGGCACCGATGAAATACAGCGCCGGCCAGGCCTCGTTGCCGAAGGCGCGCCAGATCGCGAAATCATTGTCGGCCACCACCGGATAATGAACACCGAGCGAGGCTGCAGCCTTGCGCACATTGGCGGCATCCTTCTCGAAGGCGAATTCGGGGGTGTGCACGCCGATGACCACGAGACCGCGATCCCGGTACTTGTCCGCCCAGGCGCGAACATGCGGCAGCACCCGCAGGCAGTTGATGCAGGAGTAGGTCCAGAAATTCACCAGCACGACCTTGCCCCGGACATCTGCCGGCTGCAGCGGTGGCGTGGTCAACCATTGGCGCGCGCCAAACAGCGCGGCCAGCGGACCGGACAATGCGGGAGCCGGCGCGGCGTGGCCGGTGGTGCTCATGGTCATACTCGTACCCGGGGCAGACTCGCTTCGCAGGGTGGCAATGAGATGACGTTCAAGACGGTTGGTGGCGGCTGACGACCAGTTGGTCAGGAGAGCGGTATCGCCGCCAAGCCAGATGGTCGCGGCGCCGGCCACGACGGCCGCGCCGAGCCCGCGGCGAATGACGTCGCCCCATCGCGCCGACTGCCGCGCGATGGCGAGCAGACGTCCGCCGAACAGCACGCCCGCCGCCAGCGAGGTCGCCGCCCCCAATCCATACGTCAGCAGCAGAAGCGACGTGCCGACGCCGGGACCTCGCAGCGCCGCTCCGGTCAGGATCAATCCCAGCACCGGGCCCGCGCACGGCGCCCAGACCAGACCCGTCGCAACACCAAGCAGCATCGAGGAGGCCGCCGACGCGCCCTTGCCCGTCACGCCCTGCCCGGTCCAGTCCGCGAGCCTGGATCCAAGCGACACGATCGGCCTCGTCAAACGCGCGGCGAGCGACGGCAGCAGCAGCGTCAATCCGAACAGCGTCATCAGCGCGAGCGCAACGAACCGGCCGTAACGGTTCGCCTCGACAATCCAGCCACCGCCGAACGACGCCAGGCTCGCCACCACCGCAAAGGCCACGGCCAGGCCGAACAGCATCGGCAATCCGCCGCGCCGGAACGGCTGATCGGCGCGCGCCAGCACGAACGGCAGGATCGGGAAGATACAGGGCGTGGCGATGGTGAGCACGCCGGCGAGATAGGCGAGGAGGACAAGTGTCATTGGCGGTGCCGCCTGAAGGTTGAAAAAAGCTGGGGGCTGCGACTCTCGTCATGTGACGGCCGCAGATCGAATTCCGGTTTGCTGTCCCGCGACGATGGCGCATCGCCGCCGGAGCCGGATGTTCAGTGATGGGTCTTTGCCGCATCCACTTTCGGGACCACAAAGGCGACGACCGCGCGATCCAGCGGCTGGTGGTTGGCGTTGGCGAGGATCACTTCAACCTTGTGCGGTCCTGGCGGCAGACCGACCAGGATCAGTGGCTCGCCGCTGGTATCGGCCCAGTGCCACGGCGCATCATCGACAATGACGTGGATGTGTCCGATGCGAGGCGTCACAGCGAGGGCGTTCGGGCCGAACACCGGCTCGATGCGCAGATTCTCGGTGCGATACTGGATGAAGACATATCCGCGGGACAGCGGTTCAGCCAGCGGCGGATCGACGATGATCCTGGCCGGAGGTTGCGATTCCGCGAGCGGCACGACGCCGGCCGGCCCGAGCACCTCGCCTGCGCTCTGCGCGGCTGCTGCCGTTTGCACGGACGTGATCGATGCGGACAGAACCGCAAGCGCGGCGACAAGGATTGTAACAGCCTGCTTCACGATGGGTCTCCTGAGTCATGTGTTGGCAAAGGGCGCGTGCCGATCGCAGTCCGAGGTCATCCCTCGCGTCGAAGGGCGCGCGGGAAACGAGGGCCCCGGCCGCAATGGCATTGCAGCGGCACTGGAGCCCTTTGGGCTTCGGTGGCTTCACTGAAGCCGACGGCCAGCGCGGCGATGAGAGCCATCAACATCCGTTTCATGTGCGTCTCCCGGGACAATATTCGAAGCGGCCTGCCCAATGCGGACGGGCAGGCCGGAGTCGAGACCGACAGCTCAGACGAGGTTGATGGTCACGCCGATGTTGCCGCGCGTGGCCTTGGAATACGGACAGGTCTGATGGGCTTCATCCACCACGGCCTGCGCGACGTCGCGCTCCAGGCCCGGCAGGCTGACGTTGAGGCGGGCCTGCAAGAGGTAGGCGCCGTCGGTGGTGCCGAGGTCCACTTCGGTGTCGACGGCGAGATCGGCGGGAAGCCTGACCTTCAGTTTGCCGGCCGCTTTCCCCATCGCACCGATGAAACAAGACGACCAGCCGGCGGCGAACAGCTGTTCCGGATTGGTGCCGGTGCCAGGGCCGCCGGGGGACGACAACTTGATATTCAGACGGTCGTCGGAGCTGCGGGAAGCGCCGTCGCGGCCGCCGGTGGTGTGGGTTTTGCCGGTGTAGAGCACCTTTTCGAGCGTGGTCATGGCGAAATCCTTGTTGATTTATATCGTATACGATTACATCGAATACGATTCGTAAATAAAGCAACCCGCCGAGATGTCAACCTTCCGATTTAATCGGATCCGATATATATGGGTAAAAGACGTCACGTCCGCGTGAGCCCGCAAGGATTCCCCAATGAACGACCGCCCGAACCCCCGACTGGCCGATTTCCTCTGTTTCGCGATCTATTCGACCAACCTGGCCTATGGCAGGGCCTACAAGCCGATCCTCGACGAGCTCGGGCTGACCTATACCCAGTACATCGCGATCGTCGCGCTCTCGGAGGAGGACGATCAGAGCGTCGGCAGCCTCGGCGAGAAGCTGTTCCTGGAATCGAACACGCTGACCCCGATCCTGAAAAAGCTCGAAGCGCTCGGCTATGTCCGCCGCCAGCGCGACCCGGCCGATGAGCGCCAGGTGATAGTGAGCCTGACCGACGCCGGCCGGCGGTTGCGCGAGAAGGGTTTGGGGATGAACCTGGTGGAGGCAACGGGCCTCGACGCCGGCGAGTTCTCGAAAATGCAGAAGGCCGTGGTGACGCTGCGGACCAATCTGATCAAGGCGGCGCAGAAGCAGGGATCATGATCCTACCGCTCTCCGAGGAATGAGCGGGGCCCGGAGCGGTATCCGCAAGCTCCAGGTTCGGCTCTCACCGTCTGCCCAAACGGTGGCGCCCGCTCAATCACCTGCCGCGATCACGCGCCGGTCAAGGCGCTCAACCGGCTGGCCAGGATTTCCATCGACTGCCTGAGATTGTCCCGGCGCGCCATGAAGCTCTTGGCCGCGACCGGATAGGCGAAGTTCGACGGATCGTGGATTCGGACCCGGTTTTCTTCGGACGCGATCTCGAGCTCAAGGGCTCGTACCGCCTTTTCCATGTCGGCCAGCATTGTGCCGATTTGAGCCGCCTCACGCGATTCAGTCGAGCGTGCTGTTTCGAAATAGACTTGGTACTTCATGGTTCGCTCCACGCTTGCACACCGGAAACGGTGTTGCCTGAAGCAGGCGCAAGAACCCTGCCAATTGCGGCTACGTACGTAAAAGACCGTAGCCGTGTGCGCTGAAGGCCTGCAATCACGGCTGCAGCGGCGGCATCTTCTCCGCCCAGAGCTTGCGATCGGCACCGAGCACATAAATGGTCTCCGCATCGATCGCCTGGAAAGCCGCGACGCCGGCCTCGTCAAGCAGATTGGAATCGACAAAGGCGCGCGGCTTGCCGGGGCCCTCGCCCACCCACAGGCCACCGGCCTTGATCAACACATAGACCCAGCGCGGGCCGGCCGGCTGGAAAGCACGCACATCGCCGGAGATCTTGACCGGCTGTTCGTCCGCGGTCTTGCGCCACAGCTCGCTGCCGGTGGTCAGCACAAACACCATCTCGCCCTCGACGCGAAACGCCGCGACATTGGAGCTGATCCATTTGCGGTCGGCGCTGCTGCCGTTTTCGCGCCAGAGCTTGCCGTCCTTGCCGCGAACATAGATCGTGCCGGCATCAACGGCCTGAAACGACGCGACCTCGCTATCGACCAGGGCTTTGTCGTTGCTGTCGCCGGTGACACGCCAGAGCCGGCCGTCCTGCCCGAGCGCAATCACGGTGGTCCGGTCCAGCGGCTGGAACGCCGCAATGCCGGTATCGATCGATTGCCGCGCGTCGGTGCTGCTCACCCGCCACAGCCGCCCGAGCGGATCCAGCGTGTAGAGCGTCGTCGCGTCCAGTGCCCGGAACGACGCAACGCCGTCGAGAACGACCTCGCCGTCCTTGCCGCCGATGGTCTTGCGCCACAGCTTGCCGTCGCCACCGAGAACAAACAGGTTGCGGTCCACGACCTGGAACCGGGACACCGCGCTGGCAATTTCCGTGCGGCTGTCGCGGCCGAAACCTGCGGGCGGCTGCGGAGGCGGTTCCGGCTTGGCGCTTGCGTCGGGCCCCGGGGCATTGCGGCGCCTGGCCGACAGCGCATGCTGGTTGAGGCAACGCCGGAAGGCGATGATGCCGGACGCGCTTGCAAAATCGCCCGCCAGGCGCGCGCATATGTACCTGGTGCGCGCATCCTGCGCATGGACACTCACCGGGATGATCAGCGCGGCAGCGACAATCAATCCGGCGAGCCTGCCCGTCATCGTTTTCACGTCATGGATACCTTGCCGGCGGCCGGGCCATCGCACGGACATCCGCGATGAAACCCCGGCGCGAAAGAGACGACCGTGTCGCCGGGGTTTCGACTTTTCAATCTCTCACATGGGAGATGTGGCCTCCGCCCTCAGCGCATCGACCTCGGGCGCGCGCACCACGGAGCCGTCATGGGCGAAGGCCTCATGGTTGGCTTCGATCGCATCCAGGTCATAGAGGTAATTGACCATGATGCCGAAGGATTCCTCGATCCCGCGTGGCGCCGTGTTGCCGAGCCAGTTGATCCGCTCCAGCCTCGCGCCGTTGCCGAGATGAAACCGCGCCACCGGATCGGCCGGCGGCCGCGGTGACGCTTCGCGCGTCAGATAGACGGCGCACAGCCGCATCAATGCCGGCCGCAGCGCTTCGCTGCGCGCCGCATCCAACCACCAGGCATCTTGTTTCCAGGACCCTTGTGTCAGCGGCGCCAGCAGTGCCGCGTCGGGATCGTTGTCCGCCGCGAGCCGCGTCGTCAGCCAGCGCCGGAATCCCGGCACCGGCGACAGCGTCGAGAAGCGGCTGAGCTGCGGCAGCTCGGCTTTCAGCTCCTCGACCACCTGCTTGATCAGGAAATTGCCGAAGGAGATGCCGCGCAGGCCCTCCTGGCAGTTCGAGATCGAATAGAACACCGCGGTGGTCGCCGAAGATGCCGGCAGCACCTCGCGGTCCTCGCTGAGCACGTCGATGATCCGGCTCGGGCTCTCGCGGGTCAGCGCCACCTCGACGAAGATCAGCGGCTCGCCCGGCAACGCCGGATGGAAGAACGCGAAACAGCGCCGATCGGGCGCCAGGCGGCGGCGCAGATCATCCCAGCCCTGGATTTCGTGCACGGCCTCATACGCGATCAGCTTGTCGAGTACCGCCGCCGGCGACTGCCAGTCGATGCGGCGCAGTTCGAGAAAGCCGCGGTTGAACCAGGACGCGAACAGATGCTTGAGATCGCCGTCGAGCAGCTTCAACGCCGGTTCATCGCGCAGGTGGGACAGCAGCTCCTTGCGCATGGCGACCAGCGCAGCGGTACCGCCCGGCGCCATGTTCAGGCGACGCAACAGCTCCTGGCGCGGCGGTTCGGCGGCGTGCGCCAGTTGCGCGGCCGCTTCCGTGGTGGCGTCGGAGAGATAGGCCTGCGCCGCCGCCCGCAGCGTCGTGGCGTCAGGCGCAAAGCCGGTGGCGAGGAAACGCTGGAAACCGAGTCGCTCATCCGCATGAAGTCCACGCAGCACATCGTGCAGTTCGCGCGCGACCACCGCGCCGGACGCCTCGCCGCGTTCTGACAGCAGCGCCGTCGCCAGCCGTTGCGCTTGCTCCAGCGGCAGCAGGTCGATACGGCGCATGCCCGGAGTGACCGCGCCGGTGCGCAGGCCGAGTGAGATCGCGAGCCGGTCGAGCCAGGATGCGGACGATTTCACCTTGCTGGAAACGCGCGGTGCGCGGGTGGTGCGTGCGGTCGACATGACGATGTCTCCTTGGCCAAAAGATAAGAGTGGTGATCGGCGCTCATGCGGTGACGCGCGGCTGCGAGCGGAATTTCGCCGGCGGCGTATAGAGCCCGCCGGAGAGGGTGACGAGATCGTCGATCGATTTCGCTGCAAGCAGGTCGCGTGTGGCGGCGGCGGGATCGATCCCGAGATCCGCTGGCCGCATTACGATGCCGCGCTTGCGCAGATCATCGGTCACCTCGCGTGCTTGGGCGTGGCCGAATGGCGTGTCACCGGCGATGGCGCGCAGCGCGGCCTCGCGCTCTCCCGGCGAGCGGCAGAGCAAGAGATTTGCGACACCTTCCTCAGTGATGACATGGGTGACATCGTCGCCGTAGATCATCACCGGCGGCAGCGCGAAACCGGCACTTTCGGCGAGATCGAAGGCATCGAGCCGTTCAACAAAACTCGGCGTGCCGTCCGGCTGGCGGGTCTCGACCATCTGCACCACCAGCTTGCGTCCACGCAGGGGATCGCCGGCCTCCCGACCTGCACGCAACCAGCCGGGGCTGACGTGGCGGCGGCCGCGCGCATCGGCGCCCATGTTGGGCGCGCCGCCGAACCCGGCGATGCGTCCCTTGGTGGCGGTCGAACTGTTGCCCTGCGCATCGATCTGCAGGGTCGCGCCGACAAAGAGATCGCAGGCATAGTGCCCAGCGACCTGCGCCAGTGCGCGGTTCGAACGCAGATTGCCGTCGGCGCCGACAGGAAACAGGTCGGCATGTTCGGACACGTAACGCTCCATGCCGAGTTCGGAGCCGAAGCTGTAGACACCCTCGACAAAGCCGGCCTCGATCGCCGGGATCAGTGTCGGATGCGGGTTGAGCACGAAGTGCGTGGCGACCTTGCCCTTCAGGCCGCGCGCGGCGCCGAAGGTCGGCAGGATCAGCTCGATCGCCGCCGTCGCATAACCGATACCGTGGTTGAGCCGGCGGATCTCGTAGGGCTCATACACCGCAGCGATCGCCATCATCGCCATCAGCACCTTGTCGTCGCGGACTTTCGCCGGATCGCGGGTGAACAGCGGCTCGATCATGTAAGGCGTCGGGCTCTGCAAAACGATGTCGACCCAGCCGCCGGGAATATCGACCCGTGGCAACCGGTCGACGATCTCGTTGACCTGCGCCACCACGATGCCGCCGCGGAAGGCTGTCGCCTCGACAATGACCGGCGTGTCCTCGGTGTTCGGACCGGTGTAGAGATTGCCGTCGCGGTCGGCCTTGTCGGCCACCACCAGCGCCACCTGCGGCGTCAGGTCGACCAGCAAACGGGCATAGAGTTCGAGGTAGGTGTGGATCGCGCCGATCTTTACCGCACCGCTCTCCACCAGCCGGGCGAGTTGGCGGCTCTGGGGTCCGGCGAATGAAAAGTCCAGCCGGTTCGCGATGCCGCGCTCGAACACCGCGAGATGATCGGGCAGCGCCAGCACCGATTGTACCATATGCCTGTCTCTTATACACATCTAGATGTGTATAAGAGACAGGGTCATAGGCTTCGCCGCTCGCGGTGCGCCTGCCGGCGAAACGATCGGCATAATAGCTGGCCTCGCCGGTGGCGATCGCGGCGGCGCGCGCCAGGCCGGGTGCGTTCGCATGGGAAATCGCGCAGGGCGAAAGCAGCATCTGTCTCTTATACACATCTAGATGTGTATAAGAGACAGGGTCATAGGCTTCGCCGCTCGCGGTGCGCCTGCCGGCGAAACGATCGGCATAATAGCTGGCCTCGCCGGTGGCGATCGCGGCGGCGCGCGCCAGCCGGGCGGCGCGCGCTGCGGCCTGTTGCTGTGAGGTCTTGGACATGGGGAACCCTTCCGCTTTGCATCTGCCGGCCTGTGCCGACTTCCAAAACGTAGGGCTGCGCCATTGATTATAGAAACGATATTTTATAATACCATTGATCGATAAATACGATCAAACGGCCATGCCGGACTCAAAAAGCCCATGCTGGACTTCGACCTGCTGCGCACCTTCGTTGCCGTCGCCGATTGCGGCGGCTTTCATCGCGCGGCCGAAAAACTCAATCTGACGCAGTCGACCGTGAGCCAGCAGATCAAGCGGCTGGAGCAGGAGGCCGGCCGGCCCTTGTTCCACCGCACCACGCGAACGGTGGCGCTGACCGACGACGGCGAGATGCTGCTGGATGACGCGCGCCGCCTGTTGCAGCTCGAGGAAGCCGCGCGCCACCGCCTCACCGCGCCCCGACTGTCCGGTGCGGTGCGCCTCGGCGCCGTCGAGGAAGTGGCCGGCGGGTCGCTGCCGCCGGCGCTGGGGCGTTTCGCCGGGCTGAATCCGCATGTGAAACTCGAGGTGCAGATCGGCGTCAGTTCGGAACTGATCGCGCAGCTCGACGCCGGACAGCTCGACGTGGTGCTCGCCAAACGTCCGCGGGGCGTCTCACGCGGCCGCCTCGCCTGGCGCGAACCGCTGGTCTGGGCCATCGCGGAGACGTTCGATCTCACGCCCGGCGCCGTGCTGCCGCTGGCGCTCTACCGCGAACACTCCGTGTCGCGCGAAGCCGCCCTTGATGCGCTCAGTGGCAGCCAGATCGTCTGGCAGATCGTCTACACCAGCCCAAGCCTGACCGGCGTGCGCGCCGCTGCGCTCGCCGGCCTTGCCGTCACGCCGCTGCCGCTCAGCGCAATCGTCAAGGGCCTGCGCGTGCTCGGGCCCGAGAGCGGTTTGCCGCGTCTTCCCGATCTCGAATTCGCGATCTTCGAAAAGCCGCGGCCCGATGCCGCCGCAAGCGCGCTTGCCGAAGCGCTGGCCTCGCTGGTGCAGAGCGCAGGTCCTGCAACCGTTTGAACGCCCCGCGACGATTTGAACAAAACGACGGCTTGCGCCGTGTTGACGCGCCCTCCGCCCACGATACGCTGTCATCGGACGGTTCTCGGAGGCGCGTTGCCATGTTGCGTTGGTGTCTCATTGTGATCGGCGCCCTCGGCTCACTGATCACAGCCGCGGCCGCCCAGGAGGCGCCACGCACCAGTGAGTGCCTGGCGATGGCGGCCACGCCGCCGCGCATCACGCCGGTGAGTCTGCGCCGCACGGCCGCGGCGACCGGCCAGGTCACGATCACCTACGTCGACCATTCGACCTACACCATCGATACCCCCGGCGGGATCAGGATCGCGACCGATTACAGCGGCGTCCACATCGATGGCCGCCTGCCCGATGTCGTCACCATGAACCGCGCCCACAGTACGCACTACACGCTGTCGCCGGACCCGCGCATTCCCTATGTGCTGCACGGCTGGAGCGACGACGGCCAGCCCGCGCATATCGAACGCCGCGTCGGCGACGTGCTGATCCGCAATGTCACCACCGACATCCGCCGTTATTACAGCGACAATTCCGGCGCCAACATGATCAAGGACGGCAACTCGATTTTCATCTTCGAGGTGGCCGGCCTGTGCATCGGCCATCTCGGCCACCTGCACCACAAGCTCGACGAAAGCCATTTTGCGGCGATCGGCCGCCTCGACGTGGTGATGGTGCCGATCGACGGCACCTACACCATGTCGCTGGACGGCATCTCCGAAATCACAAAGCGCCTGCGCGCCTCCGTCGTGCTGCCGATGCATCGCTTCATGATGCCGCTCGACGAGTTCATGCGCCGGATCGGCCAGCAGTTCGCCATCGATCAGCGCTCCGAGCGGAGCCTGACACTGTCGCGGGGATCGCTGCCAAGCACGCCGACGGTGATCATTCTCGCCGGGGTGTAACCTGCCGGCGCCGCAGAGGCCGCGCGCTCAAGGCGCGCTGATCAGGACATAGCCGCGGTTTTCCACCGTATCGAATGTCCGCATGCCCTTGACCAGCGTCGCGGTCGGCATCCACACCCAGCCTGCGCTGGCCGGGTTCACGTCGAGAACCAGAAACGAGTCGGTCTCGGGATCGTACGCGCCCAGCGGCGAAATATGCCCGCCGCCCGGCTGGCCCACCGCCTTGCGCTGGTAGGAGATGATCACATAATCGCCGCGGCGCTTGAGGTTATCCAGCAGATCGGTGCGGATCTCTTCTTCGCTCTTGGTGTCGTCGACAATAACAAGCCGGGTGACCAGACCATTCGCCCGCAGCATCTCGTCGAGCTGGCGCACCTGATACCCGAAATCCTTGATCTGCTTGCCGTTGATCGTCACCGGTTCGCCGAGCACCTGCGCGCGGGTCTTCTGGCCCTTGGTGATGACGTTGTCCTGGGTGAAACGCGGCAGCGTCGGATCGAACGCGGAGGGAATGTATTGCAGGTCCTCCGGGCGGAGGCGGCTGCGATCGTGCGGCAGATCGGGGCTGCGGCCGCGCACGGCGTTGAGCACGATGGCGGCCGAGGTGGGCCCGCAGAACGCGCCGTTGGATTCCGCTTCGAACTGATTGGCGAGCGACGGGAAATCGACCTTGGCGGGCGAACGCGCCAGCCGCGCCAGACCCTCGTCCGACGCGAACGGGACAAGCTCCGCCGCCGCGGGCGGATTGTCGAGCGCGAAGGCGGCCGGAAGCTGCACGGCCAGCAGAACCATCGCGAGCGCGAAACGCGTGAAACCCCTCATGGACACTCCCGTGTCTTGCAAGCATGTCTTGCAAACATGTCTTGCGATAGCCGGCGGGCGCCAATCTAGCGTGCCGCCGGAGTGGCGCAATCATTTGCGGCTTCAGGGCTGGCATGTCCTGAGCTTTGTGTGGTCAGGCATCGCCGGCCGGCACGACAAAGCGAGGCGGCAACAGGATCATCTTTCCCGATCACGCCGATTTGACGCTGCCATCGATCAGCATCTTCGCAACGGCCATGGCGGATTGCGCGGCTCCGTTCTCCGACTGCTGGCCGGTGCTGTAGATGCCCTCGATCAGCAACAACAGGCCGTCGCCCAGCACGTCGGGCTTGCGCGCCCCCATCGCGGCAGCGAGCTCGCGCAGGCGCCTGCGGAACACCTTCTTGTGCGCTTCGGCGACCTGGCGCGCGGGATGCTCGCGCGCCGGATATTCGACCGCGGCATTGCTGAGGCCGCAGCCGCGATAGCTGCCGTCCACCGCGCGGCGGGATAGCTGACGGATATAGGCCAGCACATGCTCGCGCGGATCGCTGTAGCTCTTGCCCTCCGGCTTCTCGAAACTCTCCCAGAACCTGCGGTCGTAGTCGCGCAGATAGGCGGCGGCGAGCTCATCCTTCGAGGGAAAGCTGCGATAAAGGCTCGGCTTGGTGACACCGGCCTGCAGCACGATCTCGTCCACGCCGACGGCACGGATGCCTTCGCGGTAGAACAGGTCGCACGCCGATTCCATGATCCGATCGGCGGCCCGCGGCGCGCGGTCCGGCGGTTGCTCGCTTTGCTTGCTCATCTGCCTGTCCTTTACGCTTGACAATGTTACTGACCGGTACGTATACAGCCACTCATCGCAATACGTACCGGTCAGTAACATGAAACAAGCACCGATTTCAAGGCGCCCGTTCGGGCGGAACTACGCTTTTGTCGTCATCGCGGTCACCTTCCTGGCCCTGCTCTCGGCGGCGGGCCTGCGCGCAACGCCCGGCGTGCTGATGCTGCCGTTGCAGACATCCTTCGGCTGGAGCCTCGATGTCATCTCGATCTCGGCCGCGGTCGGCATCTTCCTCTACGGGCTGGCCGGCCCGTTCGCGGCGGCCGTGATGCAGAGTTTCGGCGTGCGCCGCACGGTGCTGTGCGCACTGGCGCTGATGTCGGTGTCCACCGGCATGAGCTATTTCATGACCCAGCCCTGGCAGTTGTTCATGAGCTGGGGGCTGCTCTCCGGCATCGGCTCCGGCGCGGTCGCCAACGTGCTCGGCGCCACCATCGTCAACCGCTGGTTCACCACCAATCGCGGCCTGGTGATGGGACTGCTGACCGCGAGCACCGCCACCGGCACGCTCATTTTCATGCCGGGCCTTGCCGCGCTGGTGCAGTGGGGCGGCTGGCAGCCGGTGGTGCTGACGGTGGCCGCGTGCTGCGCGGCCCTGATTCCGCTGGTGTACTTCCTGGTGCCGGAGCGGCCGTCGTCGATCGGCCTGCGCTCCTACGGCAGCGATCACGACGACGTTCCCGTAGCACCCTCGCAGCAGAATCCGTTCGCAGCCGCCATCGGCAACCTGGTGCGCGCCGCCAAGACCCGCACCTTCTGGTATCTGTTCGCCACCTTCTTCATCTGCGGCTTCACCACCAACGGCCTGGTCGGCACCCACCTGATCTCGTTCTGCGGCGACTACGGCATCGCCGAAGTGCAGGCGGCGAGTCTTCTCGCGCTGATGGGCGTGTTCGATCTGTTCGGCACCACGCTGTCGGGCTGGCTCACCGACCGCTACGATCCGCGCAAGCTGCTGTTTTTCTATTACGGGCTGCGCGGCCTCTCGCTGATCTACCTGCCCTACTCCAACTTCTCGCTGACCAGCCTGACGATCTTCGCGGCCTTCTACGGTCTCGACTGGATCGCCACGGTGCCGCCGACCGTGCGCATCGCCAACGACGCCTTCGGCGACAAGAACGCGCCGATGATCTTCGGCTGGGTCGTGGCCGGCCACCAGCTCGGCGCCGCCTCCGCCGCATTCTTCGCCGGCGCCATGCGCACCGCCCAGGGCAACTATCTGCAGGCCTTCATCATCGCGGGCCTGACCGGGATCGTTGCCGCGGGGCTGTCGCTGATGATCGGTAAGCGGCGCGCGGAGCCGGCGCTCGCGGTGTCGTAGAGCGCAGCCTGGACGGCAAGGGCCGCGTGAAAACTGAAACGGACACTCCGAGGGCATCCCCCCTCGGAAAAGGTGAGCGCTCCCTTCACACGTTCTTAAAGTTGAACGCCTGTTGTCCCTCGATAACGGCGCGCCTTCTCTGGTGCGGCATTGCAGTACCGAATGAGCTCATGCAGTGCCGCGCTGGTTCGGGCCAGCTTTACCAGCACCATTTGCCTCGACCGCGAAGTAACGTGCCGCTTTGATCACGCCCAGGATGAAACACGGGCCGTCATAGTTTCGACGGCGGTCCCGAATTTGGCGTTTGCGCGATCAGAACCGCAGGCTGGCGAAAGCTTCGAGCCATATCGGGCTCGAAGAATGGGCGTTCCCCGCGCCGGAGGCGATGGACGTTTCCACTAAAGCTCACGAGCGAAATTGGCGAAGAACTCGTCCGCCATCTTCTTGGCCGTCCCGTTGATGAGACGCTGTCCCAACTGCGCGAGCTTTCCGCCAATCTGGGCGTCAACGTGATAGCTCAAGAGCGTACCTCCCTCGCGTTCGACGAGATCGACCTTGGCGCCGCCCTTCGCGAAGCCCGCCACGCCACCCTCGCCTTCTCCCGAGATCTTGTACCCGTTTGGAGGATCGAGATCGCTCAGGATAACCTTGCCCCGGAACCGCGCGGACACAGGACCGACCTTCATCTTCGCAACAGCGCGGAAGCCTTGATCGTCGGTCTTCTCCAATTCCTCGCAACCCGGGATGCACGCCTTCAGCACGTCGGGATCGTTCAGCTTTGCCCAGACCACCTCCCTGGGTGCGGCAAGTTGGATCTCTCCGGTCATCGTCATCGCCATGAGTCTCTCCGAGTTTGCGAGAACAGGTTTCGAGCGTCAATTGCGGACCGGTGAGAACACGCGGGCCATGTACGTGGACACATCATCCGATATCTGCTCGATGGACGCGCCGGCGACGCCGGCGAGGACCTTCGCCAACTCCTTCTTGAATTCGATCTGCATCGAGCGAGCGATCTGGATTCGCTGGGCCTGCGGAGATCCGGCGCCGTGCATGGATTCAGTCAGGTAACCGACGGCGTTCCGGCCGAGCGTCATGTTCTCCACCAGGCGAAGGATCCGGATCCTGTCCTCGGTCGAAACCTCCGCACGTCCCTTCAGGTACTTTTCGATCAAAGGGCCGATCGTTTCGTGGCGTAGCTCGCGCTCCGACGGAAGCGTGACCATCAACCCGCCCGCGAGATCCTGCGCCAGGCGGCCGATTTCGTAGGGAAAGCGCGTGACGTGGTGTTTGCACACGTTCGCGAGCATTTCGTCCGGAAGGTACGCGCCGGACGTCATGGCGATCCCCTGATGGCTCGCAGCGACGCCGGTTCCATAGATCGTCTCGTTGAGATGGGTCATCTCGACGAGCTTGTCGCGGATATGCGAAACGCGCTCGACGCCATTATAGTCCGCAATGGTCGCCGCCGCGCCGATCAACACGTCGCCGACACCTGTCTTGCAGACGTAGCTGCGGCGATGATAGCAGGTGAACCGTTCCACCAACGTAGAAGCGAATTCGAACTCTCCGTCGAGGAAGACAAGCTCGTTCGGAATAAATACGTCTTCGAAGACGATCATTGCCTCCTGTCCCGAGAACTGCGCGTTGCCGGCATCAATGTCGCCCTCTTCGGCGCTGCGGGTGTCGCAGGATTGCCGACCGTAGATGTAGGTGATGCCCCCGGCGTCGACAGGAATCGCACCGACGATGGCATAGTCCTTGTCTGCCGCCTCCAGCCTTATCGTGGGCATCACGATCAGCCAGTGCGAGTTCAGGCAACCGGTCTGGTGCGCCTTTGCACCGCTGACGTAGACGCCTTCGGGAGTGCGGCGCACGACATGAAGAAAAAGATCCGGATCGGCCTGCTGCGACGGCGATTTCCCGCGATCGCCCTTCACGTCGGTCATCGCGCCGCCGATAACCATGTTCGCAGTCTGCATGCGGGCGAGGAATTGCTTGAACCGTGCATGGTAGTCGGTCCGATACTTCTGGTCCAGATCGTACGTCACCGAGTGCAGCGAATTGAGCGCATCCATGCCGACGCAGCGCTGAAAGCAGGTGCCCGTCAACTGCCCGAGACGGCGCTGCATCTTGTTCTGCATGACGAGGTCGCCGGGACTCGCGGAGATGTGGAGGAAGCGGTTTACTCGCCCGCCTGTCAACGGCGAGACGGCGGAAGCCAATTCGGGATCCTCGTTGGCAAGATCGTAGGTCTTCGCGACTGCGTTGATCGAAGGCCTGATGATGGGGTGGTCGACAGGCTCCTCAACCAGATCGCCCATCAGAAAGACCCTCAGCTTGCGTCCTTTGAGGCTTTCGATGTAATCGGCACCAGACCGGATCGAGTCCCTGGACCGGGCCGCCCCCGCTGCGATGACTTCCTGATCCATCTCGATGCCTCCGTTGGTGCGAGCCCGTGATGCGATTGCGTCCGGGCCCACCCGTTGAATCTGCTTCAACCGTTCTTGACCAGTGGGCAGGTGCTGTCCTTGAGCGGACGGAACGCCTGATCACCAGGGATCACTTCGCGAAGTTTGTAGAAGTCCCAATCGCCCTTCGACTCGGACGGCTTCTTGACTTCGTAGACGTACATGTCGTGGACCATGCGTCCGTCTTCGCGGATCTTGCCATTCTTCGCGAAAAAATCATTGATCGGCATCTCGCGCATCTTGGCCATGACGGCCTGCGCTTCATCCGTGCCGGCCGCCTCGACCGCCCGCAAATAGTGCATGGTCGACGAGTAGTCGCCCGCGTCGCCCATGTGCGGCATGACTTTTCTGCGCTCGAAGAATCGTTTCGCCCACGCGCGCGTCTCGTCATCGCGGTCCCAGTAGAAGGCGTTCGTCAGCACCAGGCCCTGCGCTGCCTCGAGCCCGAGGCTCTTGACGTCGGTGATCCAGACCAGGAGCCCTGCGAGCGTCTGCCCGGCCTTCTGGATTCCGAACTCCTGCGCGGATTTGATCGAGTTCACCAGCACGTTGCCCGAACCGGCCAGCGCCACGACCTGCGCCTTCGATGACTGCGCCTGGAGCAGGAACGAGGACTGATCGAACGTCTCGGGTGGATAGCGGGTCGATCCGACAACTTCGCCACCCATCGCTTTCACGACCGCGGCAGTGTCGGCTTCGAGCGCGTGCCCGAAGGCGTAGTCGGCCGTCAGGAAGTACCACGACTTCTTGCCGTCCTTGGCCAGTGCAGCGCCGGTGCCGCGCGCGAGGGCGTACGTATCGTACGCATAGTGGACGCTGTTCGGCGTGCACGCGTCCCCGGTCAGACGGGAGGATCCGGAGCCGTTGATGATGGCAATCCGGTTCTTTTCCTTCGCGAGTCCGGAGACCGTGAGCGCGATCGAGGAATTGATGAGGTTGCCGATCATATCGACGTGTTCCACATCGAACCATTTGCGCGCCAGCGCGGACGCGGTGTCGGGCTTGTTCTGGTGATCGGCGACGACGACTTCGATCGGCTTGCCGAGCACCTTGCCGCCGAAATCTTCGACAGCCATCCTGATCGCCGTCACCGAGCCCTCGCCGGATTCGTGCGAGAACTGTCCGGACATGTCGGTCAGTACGCCGATCTTCACGACGCCGTCGGATATGCCCGCCGCCTGCGCGCCGGCGCTGCCTGCGAACATCATGATCGCGGACCACGCGATCAGGAAACCTCCGATTCTGAATTTCACGCCACTCCCTCCCGGGTTTCATATGCTTGCTTATTGGTATTTTTATCACTAGCATAACTAGACTAAGTTACATGCATAACTAGACTTATTATTTCGGCGAGTCAATCGCGCCGTTATGATAGAGGTGCGCAGCTTTCGAGCGTCGCCGTCACGGCGACCGCGTGAACGGACCGTCCGAAATGCCAGCCGCCGCCAAGACCCAGCCTGCCAAAACGTCTGCCAACCCGAAGCCTGCAGCGCGCGGCGGCGCAATCCGAACCGAGCGCAACTGTTCGGTTGCGCGCACGCTGGACATTGTCTCCGACGCGTGGGCTTTTCTCATCATCCGCGAAGCGTTCTTCGGGACGCAGACGTTCGAAGCGTTCCGGTCGGCGCTCGGCATCCCTCGGGCGACGCTGACAGATCGGCTGAGGAAGCTGACCCAGCTCGCCATCTTCCGCCAGGTCGCGCCCGGATCCTCGCAGCGCAAAGAGTACCGACTGACGAAGATGGGGTTCGATCTCTATCCAAGCTTCATCGCGCTGATGCAATTCGGGGACCGGTGGCTATCCAAAGGCGAGCCGCCGCCGCTGACGCTGGTCCACACGACATGCGGTTGCGACAGCCATCCTGTCGTCACCTGCTCCCATTGCGGCGAGAGCGTCGGCGCCCGTGACGTGAAGTATCGCGACGGCCCCGGTGCCGGACGTTGCCCCGCCAAACCTGGCCGCAACACCAGGCGGCCTTCCGAAGGAAGCAGGTTTGTCCTCGGCCGCCCGAGCTCGGTGTCGCGCGCCCTCGAAATCATCGGCGACAAATGGAGCTTCATGGTCGTCCGCGAGGGCTTCTTCGGCAACCGACGCTACGACGGGATTCTGACCGAGCTCGCGATCGCGCCGAACATCCTCACGGACCGGCTGAACCGCCTGGTGGCCAGCGGCGCCTTCTACCGGAGGCAGTACCAGAGCTCGCCGGACCGGTACGAATATCTCCTGTCCGACATGGGACGAGACCTCTATGGTCCCTTCATCTCGATGCTGCAGTGGGGAGACCGCTGGCTCGCCAAAGGCAAGCCTCCTCTCATCCTCACCCATCTGAAGTGCGGGCACGACTTCCAGCCGTCAGTGGATTGCGATCGCTGCAAAAAGCCGATCGTCGCCGCGGACATGCGTTATCGGCTTGCGTACGATCCGAAATCGTTCGGCGCCTTGGGGCCGCGGTCGGTCGACTGAATGGCCTTGTCCCGTCACGTCCGACTCAACGCTTCGACCAGCTTGAAACGCATGATCTTCCCGGAGCCCGTCCTGGGAATTTCGTCGACGAGATGGGTTGCTTCAGGAATCTTGTAAGCCGACAGATGCGTCCTGCAGTGATCGATCAGTGAGGGAACGTCCAATCCATTCTCCTTCGCCACGACGAAGAGACAAGGCACCTCGCCCAACGTCGCGTGCTTCATGCCCACCACGGCGCAATCCTTGACCTGGGGATGCCGCACGACGACTTCTTCGATCTCGGCCGGCGCGATGTTCTGACCGCCGCGTATGATGAGTTCCTTGATGCGCCCCGTGATGGTCAGGTAGCCCGACGCGTCCGACTTCGCGAGATCACCGGTGTGATACCAACCCTTGCGGAGCACCGCAGCGGTCTCAGCCGGCTTGTTATGGTAGCCCTGCATCAGGTTCGGACCGCGGACGATCAGTTCGCCCTCCTCGCCGATCGGAACGTCCTCGATCGAGGAGGGATCGACGATGCGCACGGCAAGGCCAGGCACAGGAAGACCGCACGATCCCATCGGCCGGGCACCTTGCAACCAGTTCATCGTCACCATGGTCGAAGTTTCAGTAATACCGTATCCATCGAGAAGTCGCACCTTGAAGCGCTCCTCGAACGCCTTGTTGAGGGTCGCCGGCATGATGGCGCCGGCGGAAATGCAGAGGCGAATCCCGCCGAGCCGCTCGACGCCGATCTCCTGAGCGCGGTGCAGGAGATAGTGGAACATCGTGGGCACGCCTGGCAGTACCGAATACCTCCCCGTCTGCAGCAGATCGAGCACCTGTTGCGGAGAGAATTTCTCCATGATGTGCTCGCTCGCACCGACCGCGAGCACGCCGAGCACGGACAGGTTCAAGCCGTAGGAGTGGAAGAGAGGCAAAGGGGACAGGACGACGTCCTTCTCCGAAAATTCCGCGATCGGCGCCCAGCACGACGCGGCGATCCACAACATGCCGCGCACCGAGAGCAGGACGCCCTTCGCACGTCCGGTGGTCCCGGACGTGTAGATGATAAAAGACGAACGATCGATGTCGTCGGGATCGGCCGGCGCCGTGCCGCCGGAAGCAAGTGTCGCCAACGCGACGCCCGCTTTCTCCGCGTCCTGGCCCGCGAAGATCGAGGTCGGCGCGATGGCGGCCTCGCGGCAGATCTTGTCCATCAATTCCTTCCTCGCGGCCGTCGTGATGACGAATCCGCAGGCCGAATCGGTCAGGCGATAGCTGATCTCGCCTTCAGCGGCATCGTAGCTGATGGGAACGACGACCGCGCCGGCACGCAGCGCGGCGAGGCAAACTTCAACCCAGTCCACGCTGTTCGGCAGGCAGATCCCAATCCTGTCACCGTCGCGCAGACCGGCCTTCGTCAGGTTGGCCGCGATTGAAGCGGTCCGCCCGGCGAGGTCCGCGTAGGTGACGGATCGCGACGAATCCCAATACGCCACCTGGCCCGGCCGTTGTTTCGCGTGACGTTCGAGAAGCGTTGCGATAGACGCGATCAGATCGACGTGAAGCATGATCTCCTCCCTAGACCATACTGTATCCGCCGTTGACGCTGATCACCTGGCCCGTGATCCAGCTTCCGGCGTCGGATGCGAGCAGAGTAACCAGGGGCGCAACATCGGACGGCAACCCGAGCCGGCGGATGGCATAGGCCTTGACCAGCTTCTCGCGGTTCGCGTCGACCCAGGTCTTGTCGTGCGCGCTCTCGATCAGGCCGAGCGAGATCGAGTTGGCGGTTACGCCCGAGCGGCCCCACTCGCGCGCCAGCGACTTCATGAGCGCGATCGTGCCCGCGCGCGCCGCAGCCCCGAGCGCAAGGCCGGATTCGCCGACCCGGGAGGAGTCGCCCATGATCGAGATGATGCGCCCGCGCCCCGACGCCTCAAGCAGCGGGCCGGCGCTGTGGGAGCAATTCAGCGCGCCATAAAGGCAGGTGTCGATCTGCTTCTTCCAATCCGCGGGCGTGCTCTCGCTGAAGCGGTTGCGCAGAACCAGACCCGCATTGTTGACCAGGATGTCCAGTCCGCCAAAATCGCTCTTGATGTCCGCCACCATCTTCCTGACGACATCCGCATTCGAGATGTCGGCTTGGTAAGCCTTCGCCTTGCCGCCGGCTTTCTCGATCTCCGCGACCACCGCTTCGGCCTCGGTCTTCGAACTGTGATAGTTGACGGCGACGCTCGCCCCATGTTCCGCCAGCATCCTGGCGATGCCTGCGCCTACGTCTCGTCCTCCACCCGTCACAAGGGCGACACGCCCGTTGAGGTCATTCATCTGCTTTTCCTCTCGGTTTGAGCTTGGCTTTTTCGATCAGTTTGAAGATGCGTTCCGGCGTCATCGGAAGAATCAAGACGTCGATTTCAAGTGGCGACAGCGCATCGGCGATCGCATTCGCGATCGCGGCGGGCGCGCCGATCGTGCCGCCCTCGCCCATGCCCCGGAATCCGCCCGCAGCGGCCGACTCGCTTTCGACATGGACGACGTCCATGATCGGCACCTCGGGCGCGGAAGGGACCACGTAGTCGACGAGGCTCGCGGTCAGGAGCTGGCCGTCCTCGTCGTAAATCAGCTCTTCGAAGAGCGCGGCACCGATGCCCTGCGCCACTCCGCCGTGCACCTGACCATCCACGATCATCGGGTTGATGAGCCGGCCGCAGTCTTCGGCAACGATGAACTTCAGGATCCGCACGAAGCAGGTGACCGGATCGACCTCGACCACAGCGATGTGGGTCGCGGCCGCCGTCGTGCCGTTGATCGGATCGTAGGTGTATGTTGCGCTCAACTCCTCGCGCGCCTCAACCGGCAGCGTCTTCATGTCGGAGTAGACGGCCTTTGCAATCTGCTTGAAGGTCACGGCGCGATCGGTTCCGAGCACGACGGCCCTGCCCTCGGTTACCTCGATATCGTCGACACCGGCTTCGAGAAGCTGCGAAGCGACCCGCTTGATTTTCTCCTGCAGTATCCTTGAAGCATGTTTGGCTGCGCCCCCGCCCAGCACCGCGCTACGGCTCGCGTATGTCCCAGTCGACATCGGCACTTCGTCGCTGTCTCCCTGGATAACGCGGACATCCTCGAACCTGGCTCCGAGATCGTCGGCGACAATCTGGGCCAACGTCGTCTCAAGACCCTGACCGTGGGACGCGACGCCGAATGCGGCCGTGATGGCCCCCGTCGAATCGATCGTGATCTTCGCCGTTTCGGAACCGGTATTGATCGGCATGCCCGGCGCCACCGCGATTCTCGATCCGATACCGGTTAGTTCGGCGTAGGATGCGATGCCGATGCCCAACAACCGCCCCTGTTTGCGCGCTTCGACCTGCTCCTTCCGGAGATCGTCATAGCCGGCCGCTTCGGCGGCGGCATCCAGGCATTCGATGAAGCCGGTCTTGTCCCAAATGATTCCGGAAGCGATCCGATAGGGAAACTCGTCGGGCCGAACCAAATTCCGGCGCCTGATCTCGAGCGGATCGATGCCGAGCGCTGCGGCTCCGAGGTCCATGAGACGCTCGGCGACAAAAGTGGAGATCGGCCGCCCGACACCGCGGTAAGGACCGGTCGGAGGCTTGCAGGTCGCGACGCCACGAACGGCGCCTCGATAGGACCCAATCTTGTAGGGCCCCGGCAGGAAACTGACGACCTGCACCGGCTCGAGACCGCAGGTCCAGGGATAGATCGAGAATGCGCCGACGTCCCCGATCACATCCGCCTGCAGCGAGGTCGCGATGCCATCCGCATCGAACCCCATCTCCGCATCGACGATCTCACCGAAGGCCTGGCTGCTGCTGCTGACGTCCTCCAGCCGGTCCGCGGTCCACTTGACCGACCGGCGGAGCTTGCGCGCCGCAATGCAGATCAGAAGCTCCTCCGGATAGAGCGAGCCCTTGGACCCGAAGCTCCCGCCCACATCCGGCGCGACAACCCGCAGGCGGTGCCCCGGAAGGCCGAGAGATTCCGAGACGGCATCACGGACGATGCCGGGGATGTTCGACGACGTGTAGAGGGTGATGGCGTCGCGCCGCTTGTCGTATTCCGCGGTGTAGCTCCGCGGCTCCATCGCGAGCGGCGCCTTGCGGGTCATTTCGAAGCGCCCGCCCACCCTCACCGCGGCTGCCTGCAGATCGGCTGCGACGTCGCCCTTTCTGAATTCGCGCGCGATCAGGACGTTCGTGCCCGCCTCTTCGTGCAGCAGCGGAGCGTCATCAGCCAGGGCCAATTCCGCACGTACGATCGCTGCCAAGGGTTCGTAGTCGACGTCGATCAATTCGAGCGCGTCCTCGGCGAGGTACCGCGAGGCGGCGACGACCGCCACGACGGCCTCTCCGACGTAGCGAACCTTCTTGAGAGCGAGAGGCAAGATCGGCGTCGCATAGTAGTTCGGCATCCGCGAGAACGGGATCACAGGCTTGAAGTCGTCGGCAACATCCTCCGCGGTGAGCACAGCGACCACGCCCGGCGCCTCCCGCGCCGCCATGGTGCAAATTCGTGCGATCCGCGCGTGTGGTTGATTGCTCCGTAGAAACGCGAGATGCAGCGGCCGGTCGGGCTTTCGGTCGGCGGTGTACTCCCCGTTGCCCGTCAGAAGACGTGGATCTTCGGTGCGTTTGATAGGCGCGCCGACATTCTTCGGCCGCAGCACGTCCGAGACATGAGTGCACGGGTCGCTACTCATAGCCCTGGGATCCCTTGCGCAAGCTTTGCCATTGCGTATCGTCGTGGCCGCAAATGACGGTCGCTCCGCCTTTTTCGATTCGGCGAATCTCCTCGAAGGTCCTCAACTGAAGATCAACGTTCCACGTGTTGCGGGGGGCTGCGTCGGCGTCGAGGTTCTGCCGCAGACTGACCGAATCCGAGGCGAGCAGAAACTGCCCGTCGCGATCAAGACTCACGAGCGCGCCGAGAGTCCCCGGCGTATGGCCAGGCAACGGCACCAGCACGATGCCGGAGTCGCCAAACAGATCTTTTTCACCACTCACCGCCTCGATCGGCTGCCCGTAGTCCCAGTCGGCCTTGAGGTAGCCCGCCGCCTCGGCGTCAGGCAACCTTGCGGCCTCGATCTCCTTCACGTGGGCGAAGATCGTCGCTTTTCTGAAGAACTGGTTGCAGCCGCAGTGGTCGGGATGAAAATGCGAGTTCACCACGATATCGATGTCGTCGGGCCCAAGCCCGGTGCACGCGAGGCTCGACAGCAAGGTCTCGTCTGCGTTCATGAGCGGCTTCATGACCTTGGCGAGCGGCCCCCAGCGTCCCTCCGCGTCATCGACAGTGGAAGGATGACAGCCGGTATCGAACAACACGTTGCCCTGCTTATGGCGGATCAGCGCGCTGCTGACTGGAAGGTCGATGGTTTCGTTGCGGTCGGCACCAGGCACGTAGATTCTCTTCTTCATGCGAAGCCGACCGGCGGCGAGAAAATTGAGCTTCACGAGGCATTCTCCGAGCGCTTGGCTGCGGCGCTTCTAATCGCCGCGACGATGTTCTGATACCCGGTACAGCGGCAGAGATTTCCCGAGAGGCCCTCCCGGATGTCCTCGTCGGTCGCGAGCGGGTACTTTCTCAACAGATCTTCGCCCGTCATCAGCATGCCGGGCGTGCAGAATCCGCATTGGAGCCCATGATGTTCGCGAAACTGCGCCTGCAACTCATTGAGTTTTTCGGGTGATCCAAGCCCTTCGACAGTAACGATCTCGGCGCCTTCGGCCTGGACGGCCAGCATCAGACAGGATCGCGCGCTGTCGCCATTCACCAATACCGTGCAGGCGCCGCACACACCGTGCTCACATCCGACATGGGTCCCCGTCAACCCGAGCTCGTCGCGCAGGAAGTCGGAGAGAAGCATGCGCGGTTCGACGTCGGCGACGTCGTAGCTCTTGCCGTTCACAATAACCGAAACCTTCATGGTCATTGAATCAGCCTCTCATCGCCAACGCCGTCCGCAATGCGCGTTTGGCGAGCTGCGCCAGCAGATGTGTCCGATACCCGGCCGAGGCATGGAGATCGTCGTTTGGAGAGACCAGGGAAGCCACGATCTCCGAGAATCGATCTGGTGTCCTATCGTTGAGCTCCATTGCTACGAGCCCCTCTTCGGCCTCCCTTAGCCTCAGCGGCGTATCGGCTACGCCCATCACTGCGACACGTGCGGATTCCAGTCCGGTTATTCCGTGGCGGACGGAGACGGCGATGCTCGCGAGCGCAAAATCGCCGAAGCGGCGCGCAACTTCCTCGAATGCCCAGCCATCCTGCTTCAGGATCGGAAACTCGACCTCCACCACTATCTCTTCGGGCTCCAGACAGCTCGTAAGGGCGTCGACGAAAAAATCTCCGGGAGCGATTTTTCTGCGGCCCGACGGTCCCTGTACGGAGATGCCGGCTTCGTAGAACGTCGCAAGCATCGGAAGCTCGGCGGCCGGATCCGCGTGAGACAAACTGCCGCCGATGGTGCCCCGATTGCGAATCGCCAGATGCGCGACATGGCGCATCGCCGCCGACATCACGGGCAGCTTCAAGGCGATCAGCGGCGAGTGTTCGAGTTCACGATGGCGCGTCAGAGCGCCAATGGCGATACGGTCGCCCCGATCCTCGATGTAAGACAATCCCGCGATTCCGTTGAGATCGACGAGTACGGCGGGACGGGCCATCCGGAAATTCAGCAGCGGCAGCAGGCTTTGACCGCCGGCCAGCACCTTCCCTTCACCGTTCGAGGCGACGAGCGCTTCGACGGCGGCCTCCACTGTCGAAGGCGAGATGTAGTCGAATTGGGCAGGCTTCATCGGTGAGGTTCCAAAGCCGATTTCTTTCCGAACCTAAACGCCGCGAAACCGCGGCAACCGCTTCTCTGCAAATGCGCGTCGGCCTTCCTTGAAGTCCTCGCTGTCGGAGGCTTGGTCGATGAGTCGCTGTACCGCAGCCGGATCGAGCGCGCCGGCCCCCATCGAAAGTCCGTTCAGCATGTACTTCGCACCGGAGATCGACAACGGTGCGCTGGCCGCAAGCCGCTGCAGGAAGTTCTCGGCCGCGAGCCCCGCCTCGTCGTGCAGCTCGTCGATCAATCCCATCGACACGGCCATCTCGGCCGGGTAGCGATCCGCCGAATAGAGGATCCGCTTCGCGTTCGAAACTCCCGTCAGGGCCAGTAGGCGCTGTACGCTATGCAGGCCGTAGACGATCGAAAGTTTCGCCGCGGGTATGCCGACCATCGCAGTGCGGTCGCCGAAGCGAAAATCGCAGGCGAGAGCGAGATGACATCCCCCTCCGAGGCAATAGCCGGAGATCGCGGCCACGACGGGTTTTCCGAGTGCAGCGATCGCTCCCGAACAAGCATCGACCGCGACTTCGTAGGCTGCGCTTTGATGCCTGTCGTCCCTGATCTTCTCAAATTCGGAGATATCCGCGCCGACGGAAAAGTTGCCGCCCGCCCCCCTGAGCACGACGCCGCGAACATCCCGATCGACGGAAACGCGAAGGAAGATTTCGGCCAGTTCGCACCACATCGCGAGCGTTACGGCATTTCTCACGGAAGGCCGGTTCAGAATGACATGGACGATGCCATCGTCCCGTTGCTCGGTGCGAATTTCCTCCAACGTAACCTCTCTGGCGCCCAGCCGATGAATTCGCGGATTTCCGGCGGACAGCCGGCACCCGTTTTGTTACTTGCATAAATAGACTAATTTGATCTGCCGCGTCAAGTTACAAAGGTTTTTAACGCGGCTTTCATGTAAGTGGATGATCGATCGTGTGGAATCACTCAGCAAGCATCTGCCGGCGACCGACGGGCGCGATTCGATACCTATTCGAATTTCTCGCTGACGAGCCTGACGATCTTCGCGGTCTTCTACGGCCTCGACTGGATCGCGACCGTGCCGTCGGCCACCAGCTCGGCGCCGCCTCCGCCGCGTTCTTCGCCGGCGCGATGCGAACCGCTCAGGGCAACCTCACCGCAGGCCTGACCGGGATCGTTGCAGCCGAGTTGTCGCTGATGATCGGAAAGCGGCGTGCGGAGCCGGCACTCGCGGTGGCGGTGTCATAGGCACAGCTTGGACGGCAAAGGCCGTGTGAAAACGAAAACAGGCGATCCAAGGGGATCACCCCTCGGACGAGGCGAGCGCTCCCTTCACGCTTTACGAGCACCAGCACGAACACGTGCAGATTTTCCTTTCGCAATAAGGCTGGAAAATCTCTTTTGCAGGTCGCTGACTTCCGCGCGAAGCGCATCGAGCAGCGCCTGTGACGCCGCCGACGTCGCAGCTCCATCGCGTTTGAACAATGACAGCATCAGTTGCCCGCAGCTGGGGTCGCTCAGAGGCCGGAATGCGAGAGCTCCGCTTTCGATCTCGTCCAGAACAGAGTTCGCAGTCATCATCACGGGATCGCCCCCGGCCACGCAGATCCGCCGCAGGAACGCAATGGAGTTCGACTCGATCGCCGGAGAAATGACGTTTCCGATGCCGACATTGATGCGATCCAGCACATTCCTGAACTCCATCCCGCGCGACGGGAACACGACCGGATGCTCCAGGCAGTCACGCAGGCGCACGTGAGATTTTTTAGCCAGGGGATGATCGGGACGCATCGCGACTCCAACCGGGACCTCAACTGACACCAGGCGACTGATGGGGGTCGACATTGGCGGATCCCAACACAATCCGAAGTCGAGATTCCCCTCCAGAACCTTGTGAACGATGTCCGCGGAGTTTCCGGAGTAGTACGATATTCGAAGCTGGGGATGCTGTTTCCTGATCCTTACAACAAGAGGACCGGTGAAGGTCTCGGCAAAAGTCGTCAGGGTGCCGAAACTCACCCGACCGCTCCCCAAGCCCCGCAACGTTCCAACTTGCTCGAGTGCTTCCGTCACACTGCGTTCAAACTCCTTCGCGGCCGCAAGTATGATTTCTCCGGACCGCGTCGGCTTCATACCGCGAGCCTCCCGGTCGAACAGCCGCGTGCCTATCCTTTGCTCCAGGTTCAGGATCTGTCGATTGAGCGCCGATGGCGAGATGTTCAGCCGCTCGGCGGCCCGGCGAATGGATCCCAGCTCCGTAATGGCCACCAGATACTGGAGGACGTCGGGACTGAGCGGAGATCGCATACGATCATGTGCCTCTTCTGAGCCAGCGCGGTGACTCGATCATGGCCCACCTGGGCATGAAGACAAGCCCTAAATGCACGGCCGCATTCACGCACAGCGCGACGAAGCCGAGATTGCAGGACTGCAGAAAATCCGGAGCCCAGGGGATGGCAGCCGCCAGGCTGCCGTTGAAACCAATGAGAACTATCCCGAGCACAGCCAATCCGCTTGCAATCCCCGCCATCGCGGCGCGGGGTGAAAGCGGGTCACGACGAAATATCCCGAGCAGAAATGCAGGACAAAGCTGGCACAGCAAGTTGGACGCCAACAGGGCCAACGGGACCATTTCAATGCCGGACGCCAAAAGAGCGTACACCGCAATCAGCGCATAGATCGGAACGCTGATCCGCGCCGCGACCGTGGTCAGTCGCCCATCCGGACGCGGCAGCAGCCACCGCTCCAGCAAGCTCTTTGCAATCAGCGTTGATGCATTGAGTAGGATCATGGCACCCGGCACCACGGCCGTGAGCAAGCCAACGCCTCCGATGACGCCAACAAACCAGGGATCGAATGTGAGCTTTGCTATCCTGAAGAGCGCGAGATCGGCAGCAGGCCCGGTGAGCCCGGGAATGACGGTGATCGCGGAAAACCCGACCAGGTACATGCAGGTGATGAGCATCTGATACAACGGAAGCGCGATGGTGTTCTTGCGCACCGCGTCGGCACTCTTCGCTGCGTATATGCTGGTGAATGTATACGGGTAGAGGTAGTAACCAAGGGTCACGAGAATAATCGTCGAGTTGTACCAGCTCAGATTGAACCCTTTGGCCGGTAGCTCGAAATGGGTAGGCTTCTGCTGCACGATCGCGCCGAACATCGCGGAATATCCGCCAAAGTAGTGCAGCGGCAGATAGATCGCCAGGAACAGCGCGAGACAGAAGATCGAGACGTCCTTGATAATTGCAACCGTCGCCGCGCCGCGAATGCCCGAGACCACGATATAGAGGACCATCAGGGATACGCCGACCCAGACGGCCGTGTGCTCACTGATCGATCCATAAGACCCCTCCTGCACGATGATTCCGAGACCCTTGAGCTGGATGACCAGCAGCGGAATCATCGCCAGCAAGGCAATCACGGCGACAACCAATCCCAAGGCCCTGCTTTCGTACCGGCTTTCGAAAAAGTCCGAGAATGATATCAGGCCTCGACTCTGGGCAATCTGCCAAAGCCGCGGCAGTGTCCAGTATCCAACGACGAACGCCAATGAAGCGCACCCAAGGTAGTAGAAGGTCGGCGCACCGACCGCATACGCCCACCCGGTCGCGCCCAGGAATGAATACGTTGAAAACACCTCACCTGCGATCAGGACGAATGTAATCGCAGCCCCGAACCGGCGGTTCGCGACCGCCCACTCGCTGAGGTTCATGTTGACACCCCGCCCGGCAAACACGCCCGCCGCGAGAGCGATGAAAAAGAAGATCCCGATCACGACCAATGCCGCATTCATCGTTGTGCGCCTCCCCCCTTGCGATCGTGCAGATAGATGATTGTCAGACAGACGGTACACCCGACCATCCATGCAAGATTCCATATCAGCAGAAAGGGCACCCCGAAGACGATCGAGGGCCCGTGCTCGAGGAGAAAGCCCCCCGACAAGAAACCGGCAAAGGGAATGGCCGCGAGGAGATAAATGGCTTTCATCGAAGACCTCATGCCGCCGTCAAACACACGGCCTTTGCGTACCCGCCATTGACATACAGCAATGGGTCGGGGCTGGGATGATCGCTGTAGACGTCCTCGACGTTGGCGATGAACACCGTGTGGGTCCCGTGAGGGATCTCCTCCACGATGGTGCCCACGACCACCGCCTGCGCATCCTTCAGGAACGGAAGCCCTTCCGCGGTCGCGCTCCAGACGTGGAACTTGAAGCGCTCTTCCTGCGAGTATTGTCCACCGAAGTAGGAGCATACTGCGTGGTTATCGCTCTGGAGGATGTTGAGGCACAATCTGCGGGACTGCCTCATCGCCTGCAGCATCGACGCGGCCTTGTTCACACAGACGAGAAGTGAAGGCGGCTCCATGGAGACGGAACAGAAGGATGTTGCCGCCATGCCGACGGGTTGGCCGTCTTCCGACGCGGTGACGATGGCAACCGTTCCCGCCACCCCTCGCATGGCCTGCTTGAACGCGTCCATGCAGCCGATCGCCCTTGTCTTACCGGACATGTTCCTCTCCATTCTCGTGGCGTGATGCAGGCCTTCGCAGTCCCAGGCGCTGCCTCAGGGTCATGGGCTCAAACGAGCTCCGCATGAGACCGCGCCGCTGCAGTTCGGGCACCACCTTGTCGACAAACGCAATCAGATCGACAGGAGACACCGAGGGCTGGATCAGGAAACCATCGACTGCGCCCTCCTCGAACCAGGCCTGCATTTCATCCGCAATCGTCCTGGGTGTCCCGACGATCGTGTGCTGCCCTCGCGCCCCGGCATACTCTTCATAGAGCTGCCGCACGGATTTGTTGTCACGGCGCGACATCTCGATGGTATGGGCCAACGTGCCTTGGCTGGCGTTGGTGGATTCCGGGATCAAGTCCGCCGGAAGAGGCTTATCCAACTCGCATTTGCTCAGATCGACCCCGCCCAATGCGTTGGAGAGCAACGCCAATCCAACGGACGGGTGAATGAGCGACTGCAAGTATTTCCGCTTCTCTTGCGCCTCGGCAACCGTATCGCCGACGATGACATTCAACCCGGGCGTGATCCGAACATCTTCTCCGGTGCGCCCGTACTGAGCCAACCTTCCCTTCACATCGCGGCTGAAGGTCCTCGCAGCCTCGATGGTGTGCAACGGGACAAAGATGATTTCGGCGCTGTGCGCGGCAAGATCCTTACCCGATTCAGACGACCCGGCTTGGGCGAGCACCGGGTGCCCCTGCGGCGATCGGGCGATGTTCAGCGGCCCGCGGACAGAGAAAAAGTCGCCCTTGTGATTGGCAGCATGCAATTTGGACGGGTCAAAATAGCGAGCAAGAGCCCGATCACGCACGAAAGCGGTATCTTCCCAGCTATCCCACAGCTTCTTGACCACCTCGACGAATTCGCGCGCCCGGGCATAACGATTGTCGTGCCCGAAATGCTCCTCGCGCCCAAAATTGAAGGCCTCGTCCTGGTTGGAGGACGTGACGACATTCCAGCCGGCGCGCCCGCCGCTGATGTGATCCAACGACGCAAACCGCCTCGCGACATTGTAGGGCTCGTTATAGCTTGTCGTCGCGGTCGCGACCAAGCCAAGCCGACTCGTCTGCGCCGCAATACCGGCGAGAAGCGTGGTCGGCTCAAAATAGGCCATGTATTGCGGCCATCTGGACAGAACCTCCAGGTCCCCTCCCCGGACAGCCAGGGCATCAGCGAGGAACATGAAGTCAAAATTGCCTTTCTCGGCAATTTTTGCGACTTCAACATAATGCGCAAAATTCGTCCCGGCGTCGATTTCAGCTCCGGGATGCATCCATGACGCAACATGATTTCCCGTCGGATGAGTGAGAAGGCCGATGGCCAAGTGTCGAGCTTGTTTCATTCGTGGCTGCCTGCATGGATAAAGCCCACGCATGATCCACGCGGCGTGCAGATGCCACAAGCGCATTGTTTGATACACACCAGCGCGCTTTTTCGCACAGACCCGGCCGTGACGAAGCGCTACGTGTCGCGCGGCGAACACGACGGATAAACGCGCCACCGCATTCCCAGCGGAATTTTACCCAGCAGTTTGTCGTACGCTGCTGGCCCGACAACGGCGACGCCAACTCGCACAATAGCGGCGGGCGGAAAGATGGTTTCCTCCCAACTCGGCTGGCTTCTTATGACGAGAAGCCAGCCACTTTTTTATGGCGGTGCCTCGACCTCATCCAGTCTACCATGATCGCAACGGTTGCATGCCCGTCGCGCCGGCCTGGCCACCAGAACGCTCGCCACGTTCTTCGCCGGCGCCATGCCAACCGCCCAGGGCAGCGACCCGCAGACCTTCATTATCGCCGGCCTGATCGGAATCGTTGCCGTAGGGCTGTCGCTGCCGGCGCAGGCGGTGTCCTAGGACGTAGCCTGGACGTCCAGATCGGCAGTCCCTCTCAGAGCTGTGCCTTCCTCAGGGATCTCAGATCCATATGCCGGTTCACGTCCTTGTACAGCAGGTATCGAAAACGGCCCGGGCCACCGGCGTAGCACGCCTGCGGGCAGAAGGCGCGCAGCCACATATAGTCGCCGGCCTCAACCTCGACCCAGTCCCGGTTCAGCCGGTAGACGCCCTTGCCTTCCAGCACATAGAGGCCGTGCTCCATCACATGGGTTTCCGCGAAGGGGATCGACGCACCCGGCTCGAACGTGACGATGTTGATATGCATGTCATATCGGATGTCGGCCGGGTCGATGAAACGCGTGGTCGCCCATCGCCCTTCGGTCTCCGGCATCTGCACCGGCGCGACCTTGTCTTCGCTGGTCACGATGATTTCGGGCGCCGCCAAACCCGGCACGCGCTGATACAGCTTGCGGATCCAGTGAAAATGCGCCGGGCTGGTGCCGTGGTTGTGAAGGCGCCAGGCGCAGCCGGGCGGAAGGTAGGCAAAACCGCCCGGACGCAAGACGTGCTCGGTCTCGGCAAGCTTGAGCGTGAGTTCGCCGCCAACCACGAACAGTGCGCCTTCCGCCTCCCCGTCCGGCTCCGGAACGTCGCTGCCGCCCCCTGGCGCAACCTCGATCAGATAGTGGGAGAAGGTCTCGGCGAACCCGGAGAGCGGGCGCGCCAACACCCAGACGCGCGCGTCGGTCCAGTGCGGCAGCCGACTTACGACGATGTCGCGAAAGACGCCCTTCGGAATCACCGCATAGGCGTCGGTGAAGACCGCCCGGCCGGTCAAAAGCTCGGTCTGTGCCGGAAGCCCGCCCCGCGGCACATGATAGGTTGGAGACGACATCACGAATGCCTCTTGCATGGCTGTTGTAAATGATCGGCGTGTCGCCAATGGCGCGTCACGCCTGCGTGTCGCTTGCGGCAGCCCATTCGAGCTGGAGCCAGCTCTCCTCATCGAGACGATATTCCTCGAGATTGTCGCCATCCCCCTTGCGGTCGACCACGAGGAAGGGACTGGCATCCTCGATTACCAGCAGCGGATGGTGCCAACAGTTGCGCGCATAGTTCACACCCTGCCGCCCCGTCGCCGCGAAGGCCCGGTAACCCGACACGATCCGCGGATCCGTGCAGACCACCAGGAGCCAGGCGCTTGCGTTCAGCGGCATGAACAGCTGGCTGCCCAGCGGATGGCGCTCCATCATCCTGATCGCGATCGGCGCCGGCCGCACGGAGGCGACAAACCAGCTGATGTTGACCTGCCCGCCTTCCGCCGCCACGTCGATCGCGGCGAGGTCGTCAAAACGCCTCGCATAGCCCTCGTTGATCACCTTCGGCGGCACGCTGCCGGCATCGATCACCTCGCCGAATGGCGCGAACGCCTCGCGTGTCAACGGCTCGATCAAAAGTTTCCGCATGGGCTGGTTCCAGGTTACGCCGCCCGCATCACGACGTCTGCAGGCTTGTTTCGGGCATTGTGGCTCCTGCCGCCTCATCCTGCAACTCGCCGCGCAACGGATCGAACTCGCCATCGAGGACACGATGCGCACGTTCGCGATCAATGTCGCCTTCCCAGGCGGCAATGGCGACGGTGGCAACGCAATTGCCGACATAATTGCCGAGCGCACGTGCGATGCCGATGAACCAGTCGACCGAGAGAATCAGCACCAGGCCGATCGCCGGTATGGCCGGAATCGCGGTCAGCGTCGCCGCCAGCACGACGATCGCCGACCCCGGCACACCATGCGCGCCTTTCGAGGTGAGCAGCGCGACGCCGAGCACGGCCAGCAGATCGCCGGTCGCCAGCGGCGTATTGGTGGCCTGCGCGATGAACACCGTGGCCAGGGTCAGATAGATCGAAAACGCATCCAGGTTGAACGAGTAGCCAGTCGGGATCACCAGGCCAACCGTGGACGGCTTGATGCCAAGCAGCTCGAGCTTGCGCATGGTCTGCGGCAGCACGCTGTCGCCAGCCGCCGTGCCGAGCACGATGGTCAATTCCTCGCGCAGATAACGCAGCAGCTTGAACAGGCTGAACCCGGACAGGCGCATGATGGCGCCGAGCACGACAATAACGAAGATGCTCACCGCCAGGTAGAACAGCGCCACCAGACCGCCCAGCTGCTTGAGCGAGCCGACGCCATATTTTCCGACAGTGAACGCGATCGCGCCGAAGACGCCGAGCGGCGCCAGACGGACCACGAAATTCATCATCTTGAAGACGATCTCGTTGACGCGCTGGATCATCTCCACAACCGGCGCGGCGCGCTCGCCGCACAGCGACAACGCGCAGCCGAACATGATCGAAACAATCAGGACCTGCAGCACGTCACCCGTGGTGAAGGCCGAGATCAACGTCGTCGGGATCAGTTTCAGCAGGAACTCGGACACGCCGCCGCTTGCGACCTGCGCGGCAGTCTGGCTGAAGCCGCTGAGCGCCTTCGGATCCAGCGTCTTCGGGTCGATGTTCATGCCGACACCGGGCTGGAAATAATAGGCAAGCATAATGCCCAGCACCAGGGCGATGGTGGTGACGGCCTCGAAATAGAGCAGCGAGCGGACCCCGACGCGCCCGACCTTGGACAGATCGCCGGCGGCGGCGATGCCGTGGACGACGACGCCGAACACGATCACCGGCACCAGCATCCTGATCAGCTTGATGAAGCCATCGCCCAGCGGCTTGGCCTGTTGCGCAATGTCCGGATGGACCATCCCGAGCGCGACGCCCAACACAAGTGCGACAACGACCTGGAAGAAGAGTGATTTGAACAATCTCGATTTGAACAGTCTTGGCACGGCTTTCCTCGCTTGATTGGTGTTTCCCGTCGACGTGGCTGGCCGGCTTCGATGGCCGCCGCCTTTTTTTGAGCGCGGAGGTGCAATCGCCGCCCGGCCCTTCCGGCTCGGGGACACGCTCCACGCTTTGGCATTCCGATGCTGTGGCCGGGGCCTCACCGGACGCTGCCCCGTCGGTCATTCGTTGACCATGCCGGACCGAGTGTCCAATATATACAACGACACGATTAAGAGGATTTCGCTATGGATCTCCGCCAGCTCCGCTACTTCATCGCGGTCGCCGAGGAACGCAGCTTCACGCTGGCCGCGCGGCGGCTGAACATGTCCCAGCCGCCGCTGAGCCAGCACATCCTGACGCTCGAAGCGGAGCTGGGGACAAAGCTGCTTTACCGGACCAGCCGCCGGGTCGAGCTGACCCAGGCCGGTGAAGCGCTGCTCGAGCGAGGGCGCGCCATCCAGCAGCAGATCAAGCAGGTGGAGGACGAGGTCCAGTCGATCGGAGCCGGCCTGGTCGGCACGCTCGATGTCGGCGCGACCGGTTCGATCCTGCGCGGGCGCCTCGCCGATCTGCTTGCTGCCTACCGCAAGGTTGCGCCATCGGTCAAAATGACGGTGCATGAACAATCGCCGACGCTGCAGATCGCCGCGCTGCTCAACCGCACCACCAATATCAGCCTGATCCGCGGGGTTCCCGCCAAGCACGGCCTCGCCAGTCAATTGGCGTGGCGGGAAGAGGTGGTGCTGGCGTTGCCGCGGGCGCATCCACTGGCCAGGCACAAGCGTATCGCACTCGGCAAACTCGCATCGGAGGATCACGTCGTCCTCGACCCCGACAGTTCCGATTTTGCCCACTACCTCCAGACGTGCTGCATCGACGCCGGTTTCCTGCCGCGGGTTTCCCAGCAGGTGGTCGACGCCCAATCCATGCCGAGCCTGATCGCCGCCGGCTTCGGGGTCGCGCTTGTGCCGGAATCGATCGCCCGCTTCACGACGGACGACATCGTATTCCGGCCAATCCGGCCGTCGCCCCCGTCAGCCGATGTCTTCCTGGTGTATCGTGCGGACGAGACCTCAATGGTGGTGCACAATTTCATCAAGCTGACGAATCGGATCCTCGACCAGAAGAACGTGAGCCGGGTGCGCCTTAAGGAACGATAGTTCGCCAAGGCGACGACGGCGTCGCGTCAGCATCGCCGGCGGCCACGAGCCGTGACCAACCCAATGCAGTCATTTTTGTGGCGATCATTGGCTTTCCGGACGAACGAGGGTTTAACGACATTAACGATGTCCAGCCTGAGCGAAATCGCTTCGAAGTTTGTTAAAATTTGTTGGGTACCCCCTCCAGTCATAGCGATCTGGAGAAAGACATGACGAAGCGGGCCAAACGCGGAAAAAACGAGACGCTCGCGCTGCCAGTGATCGGAAGAATAGCAATTGGCTCCATTGCCGTTGCCGCATGTGCGTACTGCCTGCTGTTTCGCCCGACGAGCGTTCAACCGACACGAAAACCATCGGTGCAGCAAGTCGTGGCACCTTCACCTCCGGCTCGCGTATCGACTCCAGTTCATGCATCAGCATCTGCGTCGCCTTCGATCCCTGTACCGGCGCCTCGGATCGAAACGCCAAAAGCCGCTGACGCTCCCGGAAGACTTGTTCGGCAGGTGGTTGATTACGCCAGCCAACAGGCGCCGGGAACGGTCGTCATCGATACCGCAAACACGTTCCTCTATCTTGTTCTGACCGACGGAAAAGCAATGCGCTACGGCATCGGTGTTGGCCGCCAGGGATTCGCGTGGTCCGGTGAACAGACCGTGGCCCGGAAAACGGAGTGGCCGGATTGGCGCCCGCCTGCGGAGATGCTCTCTCGCCAGCCTTACCTGCCGCGGTTCATGGCAGGCGGCCCGGGCAATCCACTGGGCGCTCGGGCGATGTATCTGGGTGATACTGAATATCGAATTCACGGCACCAACAAGCCCGATACGATCGGCAAGCGGGTTTCGTCGGGATGTATCCGGCTGACCAATGACGACGTCGTCGACCTTTATGAGCGAGTGAAAGTCGGAGCAAAAGTGATCGTACTTCCTGCACGTGCGACCCATCGACCATCCCAGGGAACGTCGCCCGACGCCACTTCCCGGTCGCTGGAACCGGCGTCGCCGTCGAATCGGCCCTCGGCAACCAGCGCGCAGATGCTCTCGCCGGGACCGAAGGTGGCCGAAGTCCAGTAACTCAATTCCGCTGTCTCCGGTTTGCACCTGAGGACACGCAGACATTCGCCGGTTTCAGTTCAGCTTGCACGGCAACGCCCGCTTGATGCGTGAATGAAGATCGATTCCGTCGGCATCCGGATCAGCAGCCTGTGGCCGTCAACACTTGCTTCAGAGCACGCGTGGCGGCGCGGATAGTCTCCGGCCTTCCGATGCACATGGGCACACGCGACACCATCTAACCAGTTGAAGACGTTGAACTCTCGGTGGCGAACCTCTCCCGCCGGCATGGCGTCAGCAGCGGACGAGAAATTGACAAATTCCTCGGGGCATCTGGGTCGGCCTGCAAGATGGCCACATGGAAGGACGAGAATTGATGCGCGCACCTTGTATTTTCGCCACCGCGGCCCTGATGATCCTTGTCGGCAGTTCGAACGCCGTCGTCGATAGCCGCGCTGCGGCGCAAGATTCACCACAACAAAGCAAACCTGCACCAGCCCGTCACGACAAGGACGCGGGCGCGGCATCGATCACGATTCATCAAGGCACCGTCGGTGGGGTTGGCGGCTCGTCGATTGGCGTCATCTCGGTCAATGGCGCCCCCGCCTCAGGCGCGCCGGCGGACAAAAGCGCCGATCTCGCACTGGACGTTTATCCGCGTGGCATTCCCGCCGAATTCACCATGCAGGTGCGGAAGGGGGATTTGATCCCTGCGGCGAACGGCATGTACCGCGTGGAGGATATCCTGCCGGAATCGGACTCGGCGCGCGCGCATGTGGTGATCTCGACCAGCCCCGTCGGCGCTGCGGCTTCTCACCACATCATGGTTTACCTGACGCGCGATGGCCATCTGCGCCTGAATGGTCCCGAGACGCATGGGGCTTCGGACATGGCCATCACCTCATTGGATACCGACAGCGCGGCACCGTCCGCGGACGTGGAATGGCGGCCCTCGCAATTCGCCCGGGAGGATACCGCCCCGAGCACGATCCGACGGTCGCATCTCACGGTCGGAAGCCACGTGACGATCGGTCGGGTGTCGTTGAGAGTGAGCGCCATCGAGAAGGCGGCCGACCATCCCGCCTGGATCCGCTTTGAAATCAAGCGCGGACACTAGAGCGCGACGGGATAAGGTTTGCTCCACGTAATCCGTCATCCTGAGGTGGCCGTGCGTAGCGCGGCCCTCGAAGGGCGACGGCCCGGGCCGATCCTTCGAGGCTCGCTACGCTCGCACCTCAGGATGACGGAGTTGATTCAACCTCAATTCATCCCGCTCTAGGTTATTGAGAGTCCAGAGCACACCTCTGAAATAGCGCCTGCCAAAGTCGAGACACCATGACATAAACCCTGGCACAGCTGCCCGCGGTTCACTCAACATCAACCGCCAGGACAGGCGACCTGCGTGAACGCGGCAAGGGCAGGACCGCTCTCTTCGAAGGAGAAATTCACAGCAAGATTCCCGAACATATTTTCTTCACAGACTTCGATCTTGCGGTTGCCGAGGCTGCAGAAGGCGCCATGGCTGTTGGGATGCGAGGCCAGGGACAGGATATGCGAGCACGTACCGACGGGCTGCGTGATGCCGACGTCTCGCATATCCTTTTGGATCTCTTTGGTGATACGAGCGATCTCGCTGGGGTCGCTGATATAGCTGGCGGCGTCCTTGTCGTCGATCTTGATCGTGGCGAGTTGATTGACGCGCGCATCATAGGCATCGGTCAGGCAGCCGACGCTGGAGCAGACATCGCGTGTCTGTCCGATCCAGCTCTTTTGGTCGGCGGTGAGTTTGGGCTTGTTGACGGCATTGGCGCCTGCGAGCACCCAACCGTAAAGACGATTGAGGGTGCTGTCGCGTTCCGAAAGGGTGGGCGTTGTACAAATCATTTTCTCGACACGTGACACCGCCTTCGCGCAATCGAGGCCCGCAGCAAGGGCGGGATCGGGCGTCGCGATATCGAATGCGGCCATGGCCAACAGGAACACCCCGGCCGTCATGCCGGCGTGCAACATAGAACTCTGCTTCATCAAATGGTCTCCAACGGATGCGGCTATTTCGTTCGCCGCCCGAACGACTCTGCATAAGCCTCGGTCCGCGTATTGATCAAGGGGTCATCCGACGCCTCGATGCCGTTGGTCAGATTGGTCGGCAGGAACAGCAGCTCGTTCTCGACTTTCTTGGTGTCCAGCGCCTTGGTCACGGCGATTTCGCCGAGTTCGACCGTCGGCCGGCTGTCCGGCCAGACCTTCGTGGCATCGGTGGTCACGTCATCGGCGGCGGCGATCTGCACCAGCAGGCGGAACTTGACCGGCCCCTTCTCGACCGACGCGCGCAGATTGTCCGCGAGTGCATTCGGCGGACGCTTGGCGGCCTCCTCGTCGCTCACGAAGGCCGGACCGCTCTCGGGCACGATGCGATAACGGCCGAACTTGCTGACACCCTGCGCATTGCTGAACTTGAACGCATTGACGCCGAAGAACGGCTGCGTGCCATAGCTGACCGCCACCGGCTGCGGCGCGGTGACAAACGCCAGCGCGGCGGGATGGGCCCCCAGGAATTTCTCGACCGGGGTCGGCTTGGCCACGCCGGGTCCGCTGGCGCCGACCGCCGTCAGGAGCGCCAGGAAATCCTCGCCGTTCGCCACCGGAAAGCCATTGGCCGAGATGCAGATCATGTCCACTTCGCTGCCGTCAGCAAGACGAAACTTGATCGCCATGCCGCGGACACCGCCGACCGACGGATGGGTGTCGGGCGCATCGGGTACGCCGCCGGAATTGGAGAAACGAATGGTCAGCGGCGTCGGCGCGCCCTTGAGGAAGGCTGCCGAACTGAGCGCGTCGGCACCCGAGGCCGGCGTGAACGTGCCCTCGAACACCGCGCCCTTGGCGTGATTGGCGCGCACACCCGGATGCGCACCGTAGAGCGCGTTCATCTGGTCGACCAGCCGAACGCCGAGTGGCGCATCTTCGGCACGGGCTCCGGCCGCAGCCGCCACCAGCAGCCCCGCAACTGCAGTGGTCACCGCAACGCTTTGCAACGATCGCATGACATCTCTCCCAGTCGTTTGCATCGCGCCCGCAGCAGAGCTGGCGCCCGCACCTTTATCGCACGACCACCGGGCTTTGTTACAGCCTCCGGAGAAAAAAGGGCCCTTGGTGCCGGCCGTCAAAAATCCAATTTATCGCGAATGCTATCAAGTCCCGCCCTGGCGCAGGCCTCGTCCTTGTCGCCGCCGGGCGCACCGGACACGCCGATCGCGCCCAGCAATGTGCCGCCGGCCTCGATGATCAGGCCGCCGCTCAGCATGGTCACACGCGGCAGGCTGGCGAGCCGCGCATCGAGCTGGCCGGACTGGATCGATTTCGACAGATCAGAGGTGTTGGCGCGGAAGCCGAGCGCTGTCCAGGCCTTGTCGGTGGCGGTGCGTGGCGCCGGCAAACCGGCAAACCGATCGCGCAGCATGACCTGCGGCTCACCGAACCGATCGAGCACGGCCACCGCGACCTGGTAGCCATCGGCGCGGCAGCGCTTCATCGCCGCCTGTGCGGCTTCCAGCGCGACATCAGGCGACAGCGACTTGTAGGTGACGGTGGCGTCATCCGCATGGGCGACACCGCAGCCCGCGGCAGCGCCGAGAGCAACGAGAGCAGCCACCAGCAAAGTCTTCACGCGCAACCTCCCCGGTTCACGGCTTCAGATAACTCCAGCCGTCTTCCTGCAACTCCATCAGCCGCACCGCGCCCGACGGCACGAGGCTCGCCTGCGGCACGATGGTGATGGCGTGGCCTTCGCGCTTCTCCATGCCTTCCTTGGTGTTGTTGCAGGCGGAGAACTTGATCGATGACGGAAACGAGAATTCCGACATCTGCCGCAGCCGGTCCTTCACCGGCGAGGTGTCGTCGCGGTACATGTTGAGGCCGGGACCATAGGCCACCACCTCGACTTGCACATCCTCGCCCTTGGCCTTGTAGAATTCCATGATGTTGGCGGCGTTGTTGAGCGCCAGATTCATCACCGCCGGATCGTTCTGGTCGACCTGGATGGCGACACGATGCGATTTGGCATCCGCAGCGGAGACGCCGGTCGCCGTGGCCGCAAGCAGCAGTGCAGCGGCGAGTGCCCTGATCACCATCCTCATGTCGTGCTCCCCTCGTGTTCTGGTTATGGACGCACAATCGTGTAGCCGTTTTCGGCCAGGCTGAGAAGCTGGGCCACGCCGGCCTCGACCTCGACCGCATTGGGATTGACCGCCGGCCGCTGGCCGGTCTCCCGCGCAATGGTGTCCAGGGTGTTGCCGCAGATATCGAACCGCACGCCCTGCGCCACCAGGCTGTCCACCAGCTTGCGGTTGGCGTTGTCCGCCTTCAGGAGATCGATGCCCGGGCCAAAGGTCACCACCTCGATGGCCACCTTGTCGGGGCCGTAGAACTTCAGAAGGTTGTAGGCAACGCTGATGACGAGACCTTCTTTCTTGGGATCGCTGTCGGAGAGCTGCAATGCGAGGTGGTGCTCGGCGAACGGCTTGTCGGCGGGTTTGGCGTTCTGCGCGGAGGCGAGAGTCGAAGCCGTCGCGATTGTCGCGATCAAGATCGCAAGATATCGTAGGCCGACGGTTACTTTGCGCCAGATCGTCATCGAACCATCCCGTTGGAGTATGTCAACACGCCGGAGCTTATCGGCTTTTACTCCGTCATGCCCGCACTTGGTCAGCGACTCGGCAGAGCCGAGTCGCCGGGGCATCCACGCCTTAACGACATCTCAGTAAAGTAAGACGTGGATACCCGGCCCAAGGCCGGGCATGACGGCTTACTTTGGAGCAAGCTCCGAGTGCAGCAACATATGCATATCAAGCCTTATCGTCTCTACCCCACATAGCCCGGATTGCCCTCAACCCCCTTCAGCTCCACGTTCGGCTTGCCGCTATCCGCCTTGCCGCCCTTCCCGCTCCGCAAATAACTCGCCACCGTCTCCCACACCGGCTTGCCCTTCTGTTCATTGACCGAGGCCCAGCCCGCCACCTTGTAGGATTTCGCGGCCTCGATCGGCGCGCCGCCGGCGAGCTTGAGGTCGGAAATGCGCTGGCCCATCGGCTGCGCCGGGGCACAGGTGTAGGACATCCCACCCATCCGCACCATGTCACCACCTTGCTGGTAGTACGGATCGAGGTTGAACAGATTGTCGCAGACGTCTTCCATCACCGCCTTGATCTGCTCGCCGGTCATCGGCTGCACATAGACCTCCGGATAGGTGATCGCCGTCTGCCCGAGCACATCCTGCATGGTGAGTGCCGCGCCGGGGAGCACCGTCGGCCCCCAGCGAAAGCCGGGCGACAGCGCGATCTCGGTATCGAGCTCATGGCGCAGGGCGTCGCAGATCAACTGGTCCATGCTGCCGTTGAAGTTGCCGCGGCGGAACAGCAGCCGGTCGGTGACCGCCACCTGCTCGTCGAACGCCTTGGCATGGGGCGCGCGCAATTTTGCGATCAAGGTCTCCATCTGCGGATCGGCTTTCAGCCGATCGCTGAACACCGGCAGCAGGCGATACCGAATATCCTTCACGCCGCCCTTGCCGAGTTCGAGATCGAGCACGCCGAGGAATTTGCCGTTGGAGCCGGCGTTGCTGACCAGCGTCTTACCGCCGGCATTGCTCACCGCGACCGGCTGAGGCACCGCATCGTGGGTGTGGCCGCCGAGAATGACATCGATGCCGCTGACACGGCTGGCGAGCTTGAGATCGACATCCATGCCGTTGTGCGACAGCAGCACCACGGCGTCGACCTTCTCGGTGCCGCGCAGATGGGTGACCAGCTTCTGCAATTCGTCGTCGCGCACGCCGAAGGTCCAGTCCGGCACGAACCGTTTGGGATGCGCGATCGGCACATAGGGGAATGCCTGGCCGATGACAGCCAATCGATAGTCGCCGAACGGCTTGATGGTGTAGGGCTTGAACACGCGCCCGGACGCCTTGTCGAAGGCCTCGGCATCGTTGAAGGCGGCCTCCTCGGTGAGGAACACATTCTGCGCCAGGAATTCACCCTTGAACTCACGCAGGTTCTTGCGCAGCACGTCCTCGCCGTAGGTGAATTCCCAGTGCCCGGTCATGGCGTCGATGCCGAGCAGGTTGGCGGCTGCCACCATGTCGGCGCCCTGCATGGCGTTGGCGAGCCCGCTGCCCTGCCAGAGATCACCGCCGTCGAGCAGAAGGGAGCGGCCTGGCTGCACCGCGGCGCGCAGCCTGTCGACCAGCGTCTTGAGGTGGGCAAAGCCACCCAAACGGCCATAACGTTTGGCGTCGCGCTCGAAGTCGAGGAATGTGAAGGCATGGGCCTCAGCGCTGTCGCGCGCCACGCCGAACTGCTTGAGAAACGCCTCTCCCACCAGATGCGGCGGCCGGCCGCTCATGGCGCCGATGCCGATATTGATGCTCGGCTCGCGAAAATGCACCGGCTGCAGCTGCGCATGGGTGTCGGTCATGTGCAGCACGCGCGCGTTGCCAAACGGCGCGATGTCGTACATGGCCTCGTCGTTCGCCGCCGCGCCGATGCGCGGCAGGCCGAGGACGGCGGGCGTTGCCAGCGCCAGCTTCAGGAGATCGCGTCGGTGGAATGGCATGGGTTTCCTGCTCTCATCACGCTGAAGCGCCTTTGATTTTTTCTGCGTCATGCCCAGCATCCACGTCTTTGCAGCACTGCCGAAAAGCAAGACGTGGATGGCCGGGACAAGCCCGGCCATGACGATCATGAACGCACCGGCTACCGCAGCTCGGAATCCCGCCACGCATCCTTTTCGCGCAGCGACTGTGCGATCGAGGCCTCGGCCAATGCCTTGGCGTCCTGCGCAAGCCTGGTCGCCTTGTCGAACTCGCCGGCCTCGCCCGCCTTGCGCGCTGCCGCAAGCGCGGCCCCGGTCGGCAGCCATTGATTGCGCAACTCGCCGGCGCGCTTGTTGGCGGCATCGGCCTCCGCCAGCGCGGCCTTGAAGGCGGCGTCGGGGGCCTGCGCATGAGCGAGGCCGCCACCGATCGCAGCGAGCATCAGAACGGAAATGACAAGATCGCGTTTGAAGAGCTGGCGCATGATGGTTCTCCTCATGGCCGCGCGCCGGGGCCGGAGATCGGCAGCCCGTTGCTCAGGTACGACAAATAGTATTCGAGATTGCGATATTCGGGATCCTGCGGCTCCAGCGGGGTCGCGCGGGTCTGGCTGTTGCAAGTGGTGAACCGACGGCTGATGGTGCCCATGCCGCCCCACTCGGAGCGATAGATCGGCATCGCGTTGAGAATGCCGAGCGCCGGCGCCAGCACCTCGGCGCGGATCCGCTCACCCGGGCTTTGGATGTGGCAGCTGGCGCAGGAGAAATTCAATTGCCCGCGGCGGGTGTAGAAGTACTGCTTGCCCGCCTCGTAGGCCTGCCGCGCACGCGGATCGGCCGGGATCTTGATGTCCATCGGCTTGCCGCGGGAGGTCAGCGCCATATAGGCGGTGACCGCGGCCATGTCGTCCTTCACATAGGAATACGGCTTCTCGCCATTGGCCTCGAGGCAGCGGTTGACCGCGAGCTCCAGCGTGATCACCTCGCCCTTGTCGGTGTCGAAGTAAGGATAATCCTGGCGGATGCCGAGACCCTTGTTGGGAAAACAATCGGCCAGCGTCTTGCCGTTCTTGAACAGCGCCGCCATCAGCTCCTTGCCGCGGTCGACAGCGAAATCATAGGGCGGAAAGTCCTCCTTCTCGATCCACTGCTTGCGCATGTCCTCGTTCATCGAATACGGGCCGTTGACGAAATCCTCCAGCGGCACTTTCGGGAACTTCTTGACGAAGTAGTCGCGGAATATCTTGAAGTCCTGCTCGGGCGTCGAGGCATCGAGCGCGAGGGACGGGGGCGCGACAAGCGTCACCGCTGCCACGACCAGCATGGCGATTTTCGATGCAAACCTCACGGCGTTGCGCTGCATTCCACGTCCCCCAGGCCACCGTTCTCGTTGATTCCGTCATTCCGGGGCGCCGCGAAAGCGACAAACCCGGAATCTCGATCTCTCTACTCGACATCTCCTTCGAGATTCCGGATAGCCGCTGCGCGGCTTCCGGAATGACGCGGAAATGCTCGTTTATCCACCCACTACCCGATCTTCGCGGTCAGCGAATCCGTGGCGCCCTTGTTGTCGATCCAGGTGATCTTGAGATCGTCACCCTTGGCGCCGCCCTTGAAGGAGAATTTCACGAACGGATCCTTGGAGACGGCCGGTCCCCACAGCGCGGTGAACACCACTTTGCCGCCGGTCTCGAAGGTGACGGTTTCGATGTGATGCGGCGGGATCAGCGCGCCGGCTGCATCCTTGACGAAGCCGGAATCCATCGGATGCTGGATCAGCGCCTGGACTTCCGTGGTGTCGGTGCCTGCGGTGGCGCGAACGCGAATTGTCGATGCCATGATGGGTTTCCTTTATCTCAGCCGCCGCAGCCGCCGACAGTGACTTTGACTTCCTTGGACGCGCTGTAGAGCTTGCCGCCGGATTCCACGACCGCAACCACGTTGCTGGTCTTGGCCATCTTCAGCCGGTTCGAGACCGACGGCGTGGTGCCTTCGGGGATCTTGTACGACGCCGCCAGCGCGTTCGGATTTTCCGCGACCATGATCGAGATCGACGTCACGTTCGGCAGCGTGGTCGAGACGCTGATCGGCACCACTGCGCCGTTCTCGGCAATCTCCGGCGCATCGAGCTTGACCTTGTCGGAAGCCTCGGCCGCCTTGCCGTACAAGGCCTTCAGCGTGTCGGCCTCCGACTTCTGCTTGAACGCATCGGCCGGCCAGCCCGCTGCATCGGCGGCGAAGGCGGCGACGGTGCGCAGCGCATTCAGCCCCGCGCCGACAATGGCGGCGAGCGCCATGCCGCGCAGCACGCCGCGACGCGACGCCTTGCTTTTCAACAACGTCTCCATGGTCTGGTCCTCCCGGAACTTCTTCAAAGGGTGTAGAGAAATTCGACCACCGCCGAAATCTCTTTCTCATTCAAAATCAGGTTGCGCCCGAACGGCGGCATCACGGTTTGCGGATTGCGTTTGGTCTCATCGCTGACAATGCCGATCAGTTCGTTGCGATCGGGAAAGCGCGCTTTCATGTCGCTGAGCGGCGGGCCGATGGTGCCGGGCAGATCGCCGCCCTTGATGTCATGGCAGGTCAGGCAGTTGCCCTTGCCGCGGTCGAACGCGATGGCGCGGCCTTCGGCCGCGGAGGTCTGCACCCAGGAGGGGACCGACGAGGCCGGCGCCTGCGACTGGGCCTGCGCCACGCCGCTCGCAAGCAGGCCGGACACAAGGACGATATGTCGAACACGTATCATTCGCAGAAACCTTGTTGCTTGCCTAGAGTCCCATTCCGATAGAATCGGAACGGGGCTCTAGATTCTTGTTTTGACGCGTTTTCTTGACGCGAACCGGTATCCACTTCGCTCGAAAACGCTCTCGAAAATTCATTTTGGCTGCATATCGTCGAGCGGACCGGTGGTGCGCGGGGTCAGGTTCTTACCCTCTGCGGTCGACACGATCTGGATGGCCTTGGGATCGACGCACTTGCTCATGCACGGCTTGTTCACCGCATCGGGACGCGGATCGACCCAGCTGAAGCTGTCATGGTTCGGCATCTTCACCTTGGGAAGGCTGTCCTTGTTGGCGACGAAATCGTCCGGAACAATGTCATTCAGGTTCAGGATATACGCTGTCAGCGCATAGACGTCATCGGTCGGAAGCGTATGTGGCGAGGGCATCGGCATGGCGCGGTTAATATAGTCCCATAACGTCACTGCAAAGGGCCAATAGCTGCCGACTGTGGGCTCCGGCCTGTCGCCGGTCAACGTTCCCTTGCCGCCGACGAGCTTCGGAAACCGGCCCTCGCCTTCGCCGAAGGTGCCGTGGCAGGCTGCGCATTGATCCGCGAACACCTCGGTACCGCGCGCCACGTCGCCCTTGCCCGGCGGCAGCCCCGCACCGTCGTCGCCACGGGCATCGATGTCCCATCCGGCGATCTGCGCGGCCGTCGCGGGCGTGCCGTAGCCGAACGGCTGCCGCTCGCCAGCCCGCACCGCACCGATGGCAGCCATGAGGGCGCAGGCCGCGAGCAGCAAAACGCGCCAATCAGCCGGTCTGAACATCGAAAATGCTCCCGTCGGCCTTGACCTGCCAGGTCTGGATTGAATTGTTGTGGTAGACGGAATTGGTGCCGCGGATTTTTCGCAATTGCGAAATCGTCGGCTGCACATAACCGGTCTCGTCGATCACCCGCGATTCCAGCAGGGCTGGCCCACCGTCCCATGACCACGGCAGCGTGAAGCGTGTCAGCGCCTTGGACAGCACCGGCTCCTTCAGCTCGGCCTTGCGCCAGTTGGCGCCACCGTCGGTGGAGACATGCACCTCCCTCACCTTGCCGCTGCCGGTCCACGCCAGGCCGCGGATTTCATAAAGCCCCGGCCCCGCAAGCGGTTTTTCGGGGCAGGGAAACGTGATGACGGATTTGGCGTCGATCGCCCAGGTGAAGCCGCGGGATTTTCCGTCCGGCATCAGATCGGTGTATTTCGACGTCTCCTCGCGCGTGTACCAGGGCTTGTCGCCGACCTTGATGCGGCGCAGCCACTTGATGCTGACATTGCCCTCCCAGCCCGGCACCACCAGGCGCAGCGGATAGCCTTGCTCGGGTCGCAGCGCTTCGCCGTTCTGCGCATAGACCACCAGGCAGTCGTCGAGACATTTCTCCAGCGGCAGGCTGCGATTCATGTGCGCGCCGTCGGCGCCCTCGACCAGCACCCACTTGGCGTCCTTCTTCAGCCCGACTTCCTGCAGCAGCGTCGACAGCTTCACCCCGGTCCATTCCGCGCAGCTGACCATGCCGTGCGTGAACTGCAGCGAATTGAGCTGCGCCGCGCGCCATTCCATGCCGCCATTGGCGGGGCATTCGATGAAGTGGATCCGCGACGTCGACGGGAAGCGCAGGATATCCTTCATGGTCAGGATCAGCGGCCGCTCCACCAGGCCGTGGATCATCAGCCGATGCTGCGCGGCATCCACATCCGGACGGCCCGCGTGATAGCGCTCGAAGAACAGCCCGTTCGGGGTGATGATGCCATGCAGGTCCTGCAGCGGCGAAAAGCTGATGGAGGATTCCGTGCCGGCCGTCAGCCACGGCACATTGCGACGGATGACGCCGGCTTCCGCATCCGCCGGCTTGCCATAGGGGCGATCGACCACGCCGGGCCCCAGCGACTGCGACCAGGGATGATCCGCGGGCGGCGCGGCGTCTTCCGCATGTGCGCTGCCGCGCACCAGCATGCTGGCCGCAAGCGCGCCGGAGGCCCGAAGCAGCGAACGACGGCCGACCACGCGCACCGCCCCACCGGGGGTATCGCTGGACATCGCCGTCAGCCCGCGCCAAAATTTGCTCTGCACTTCGCTCCCCTCGACTGCAATCTTTTTCGATCGGCAGGTTATTTGGAATGTTTGTCTCTCGCGTATCCGTGACTGCTAAATTAGTCAATGCTAAAGTAGTGGAAGCTAACATACATCAATCCGTCATCGCCGCACCGCAGCAAACCGGACCGTTTCATGGACACCCAGACCAGCCGCGCAAAGGCGCAGGATGCGGAGCGGCAACTGCTGGAGCAGCAGGCTGCCGAGGTCTCCCGGCTGCTCAGCCTGCTCGGCAACGCCAAGCGGCTCCTGATCCTGTGCTACCTGATGATGCGCAAGGAGATGAATGTCGGCGAGCTGGTCGACGCCGTCGATCTCAGCCAGTCGGCGCTGTCGCAGCATCTGACCAAGCTGCGCGAGGATGGCCTGGTCACATTCCGCCGCGATTCCCAGCACGTCTACTACCGCATCGCCGATCCGCGCGTCGGCAAGCTGATCAAGGTGCTGAAGAAACTCTATTGCGACGACATCGCATGACGCCGCGTGTTGCCTCCGCGCTGGTCGCTCTTCTCGCCGCGGCGCTCGTTCCCGATCCAGCGCTGTCCGAACCGGCCGCGACCTACGCACCGCTGACGATGCCGCTGGATATCCAGCAGGTCCCGGACAAGCCGATCTACTACAGCATCGGAAATCCGGGGGTGCCGGGCAGCGCCAACGAGGGCAACACATCGAACGCCGGCTATGTCATCACCGACAGCGGCGTGATCGTCTTCGACGCGCTGGGCACCCCGAGCCTTGGCTTCGCGCTGCTCAACGACATCCGCAAGCACACCGACAAGCCGATCCTTTTTGTTGTGGTCAGCCACTATCACGCCGACCACATCTACGGCCTGCAGGCCTTCAAGGATCATTCCCCGGCCGAGATCATCGCGCAGGAACGCGCCACCGAATACAAGGAGAACGAGGAGACCGCGGACGAGCGCGCCAGCCAGCGCCTCGACCAGCGCCGCGGCGCGCTGTTCCCGTGGGTCGACAAGGATACGCGCGTGGTGCCGCCCGATATCACGTTCGACAAGCGCGCATCCCTGTCGCTTGGCGGAAAACGTTTCTCGCTTCTGTCGGCGGGACCCGCGCACTCCGGCAGCGACATCATGATGATGGTGCAGCCCGACGGCGTGCTATTTGCAGGCGACATCGTGCAGAACGGCCGTATCCCGTTCATGAATGGCGACGACGTCGACACCGGGCAATGGCTCAAGGCGCTGGATGAGGTGCTGGCGCTGGAGCCGACCTTCATCATTCCCGGCCACGGCAAACCCTCGGCTGCCGCCAAGGAAGCCATCGCCTTCACCCACGATTACATCGCCTATGTGCGCGAGGCGATGGGCAAGGCGGTGGAAAACTGGACCGACTTCGATACCGCTTATGCGGCAACCGACTGGTCGAAGTACAAGAATTTCCCGGCGTTCGACAACAACAACCGCGGCAACGCCTACCGGATCTACATCGAGCTGGAAGGCGCACAGTTCAGGAAATGAAAACCCCGTCCGGCGGTGCCGCGGACGGGGCTGTTTCGTGCCATTCGGCCTCGACCGCCGGCGCGGCGATCCCTATCTTTCCCACCAGAACCATTCCGCATGCGCCCTGCGCCAATCGGCATGGCGCTGCTCGTTGCGCCCAAGCAGGATCCCGAACCGGACGCAGGCCCGCCGGTCACCCTTGTCGCAGAGTTGATGGAAGCCGATGATTTCGGCTTCGGCATTGCTTTGTGCACGTGCCGGCATGTTCGCCGCTCCGACCATGACAGCGGCAAGACCGGTCGCAACCAAAAACGATCGTGTGAGCATGATGAGTCCTTTCCTGAGCCGCCCCGGCAGAAGCTATCGGTCGAAAACTGAACCCCGAATGAACTGGTAAACGCCGGCGACCGCTCCCCACCCCGGGCCTTCATGAGAACGCAGAGCTGTCAGCCATGGCCGAATGCCGACTACTTAACAGAGAATTTCGTCGACTTGATCTAGCGTTGGACGCAGCAGCGTTCGATGCGGAAACAACGGGAGATCTCACGTGACGGCGACCACCGAATTGTTCGCGCAGGCCCGGGCGCTGTCGCCGAAATGGAGCATCGCGACCGATAAACTCGACGCCGCGCAGCGGCAGACGATCCTCGATCGCATGCGCGCGATCTCCTACGATCCCCGCACCATCCTGTTCGATCAGGGTGAGCCGAGCGATACGCTGCTCCTGGTCACCGAGGGACAGGTCCGGCTGTTCCAGACGCTGGACAATGGCGAAGAATTCACCTTCGGCGTCTGTGTGCCCGGTGCGATCCTGGGACTGGCGGCGACCGTCACCGGTCAGCCGCGCATCCTCTCGGCCCAGGCGCTGGAGCCGGCCACCGCATCGATCATGACCCGCGACGATTTCCTGCACTGCCTGCAGGCGATCCCGCGCTTTCACTGGAACATCACGCGGCTCTTGGCGATTCTCTCGATCGAGAGCATCGAGCGTAGCGGGCCGCTGGCGCTGGACAGCGCCTCGGTGCGGCTCGGCACCATCCTGAAATCGCTGGCGCGGCCGGACGAGAGCGATGCCACGCAGCAGCGCCTGCACGTGGTGGGGCTGACACAGGAAGACCTCGCCAAGATGGTCGGCGTCAGCCGCAGCTGGGTCGCAATCGCACTGTCGCAGTTCGAACGGCTCGGGCTGATCTCCAAGAGCCGCGGGCGCATCACGATCCAGAACGCCGGACGCCTCGACGGCTTCCTTGCCAGCGAGCGAAACCACTAACGAACACGCAGCAACCGTAAACCTGTCTCTTATACACATCTAGATGTGTATAAGAGACAGGTCGCAGTTCGAACGGCTCGGGCTGATCTCCAAGAGCCGCGGGCGCATCACGATCCAGAACGCCGGACGCCTCGACGGCTTCCTTGCCAGCGAGCGAAACCACTAACGAACACGCAGCAACCGTAAACAGGGACACCCATGACCGTCTATATCATCGCCCAACTCAAATTCACACGCCGCGAGCTGTACGACCGCTATCAGGCGCGTTTCGCCGACGTGTTCAGGGCATTCAACGGCAAGCTGCTGGTTGCGGACGAACGGCCGGTGGTGCTCGAAGGCGCCTGGGAGCGTGACAAGGTGGTGATCATGGCCTTCCCCGACGAAGCCTCCGCCCAGGCGTTTCGCGAGTCGGCGGAGTATCGGGCAATCGCAGAGGATCGCAAAGCCGGCGCCGACGCGATCGTCCTCTCGATGAGAGGGCTGCAGTAAGGCGACGTTCTCCGGGCCTGACCGCTGCCGAGACCAGAGCGAAGACTTACTGACGTATCCTCGTGGGCGTGAGCTGCTCTGAAGTTAAACCGACGTCGGCTGCAGCGCCGGCACGCGCAGGCGGCCACGCAGGCCGGCGAACGCACCGACCAGGATGCCGGCCACCGCCACGAACGAGCCGATCGCCAGGGTCGAGATGCCGGTCAGGCCCTGGCCGACCGAACAGCCATAGGCGAGCGCGCCGCCGCAGCCCATCAGCCCCGCGCCGGCGACCGAGCGCAGCATGTGGTTCGCCGAGGTATAACCTTCGACACGGTAGCCTTTGGTCAGCGCCGCGGTGATGAAACTTCCCAGCACTACGCCAGCTACCAGCGAAATGCCGAAATTCATGGTCAGGCCCGTGGACAGCATGGCGTATTGCAAGCTGTCGGCCAGTGGCGCGACAAACGTCAGCGAGGTCACCGGCACGGGATTGAAATCGTCGGCGCCGAGGTAGCCGGTGGCGAACCAGCCGGCCGCAACCAGTGCGCCCATGGCAAGGCCAGCGCCGATCTGGGTGGTGTCGCGGCGGAACGGCGCATAGGAGAACGCAAACACCAGCAGCGGCACGGCAACGATCAGTGCGGCCACCAGATGCGTGACCGGCTCGCTGAGACCTGCATGTTCGATCATCGCCGGAATCGAATTGAACGCGGGCGTCGCCTGCGACCATTGCAGCAAGGGAATGCGCAGCGGCGCGAGCAGGCCCTTGAGCGTCATCTGCGCCGTCACGGCAATGACCATCACCACCACCAGCGAACGCAGGTTGCCGCGCCCGAGCAGCACCAGCGCGCGCGAGGCGCAGCCATTGGCCAGGATCATGCCGTAGCCGAACAGCGCACCGCCGAGGAACATCAGCGGGGCGGAGAATTGCGGTTGCAGATAAATCGTCTTGGTGAGATCGACAAAACCGGTCGCCGACAACAGCTGGGTCGACAGAATGGCCAGCGCCATCGCCAGCGCGAAGCTGCGGATCCGGCGCCCGTCATGGTTCTGCAGCCAGTCCCTGACACTGCTGTTCAGACAAAAGCCGGACAGCAGCCCGACTGAGCCGAACACGAGGCCGATCAGAAGGCCGAAATAGATCACAGGGATTGCTGGAGCCGCCACGATGTCGCCCGCCAATGTGCGTTAAGCTATTGCAATAGCTTGTAAATATGCGAGGGGGCTGTTGCGGTCCATGAGCCGGGGGAAATAAGACGTTTGTCCTCGGGCGAAGGAAAACGACGACTGTTCTATCCTACAAAATATTACCTCAGAGAAACATTATTCTCCTCGACGAGAGGGGCCTCGCACCTGCCCGAGCGCACTGTCCCGCGTTATCGCCCGGTAAAGCGCGCCGGGCGCTTCTCGACAAATGCCGCTGCACCCTCGCGCAGATCCTCCGTGACAAAGGCCCGCCCCTGCGAGGAGGCCTCGTGGTCCAGCGCCGCGGAGAGCGTCGAGCTCCAGGCCGCTTCGACCTGGTTCTTGATCAGGCCGAGACTGATCGGCGGTCCATCGGCGAGCTTTTGCGCAATCGCCAGCGCGTCGTTGAGCAGCGCCTCGTCATCGACCACCTTCCAGATCAGACCCCATTGCTCCGCCATCTCCGCGCTCAGCGGTTCGCCAAGCAGCGCCAGCGCGCGTGCCCGCGCGACGCCGATGGAGCGTTGCAGGAACAGCGAGGTGCCGGCATCGAGCGCGGCGCCAAGCCGGACGAAGCTGAGCACGAACTTCGCCGAACGCGCGGCGATGACGATATCGCCGGCGAGCGCAATGCCGACGCCGGCGCCCGCGGCCGGCCCGTTGACGGCAACCACGATCGGCACCGGCGACGCCCGCAGCTTTTCGATCAGCGGGCTGACCCGATCGCGCAGCAGCGATTCCACTTTCGCACCGGACTCGAAGGTGTTGCCGCCGATCAGTTGCGCGCCGGAGCAGAAGCCCTTGCCGGCGCCGGTCAGCACGATGGCGCGCACGGTTTTATCCGCCAGCGCGGCATCGAGCGCAGCCTTCAACTCATCCAGCAGCGAGCCGCCGAGCGCATTGTATTGCTCGGGATTGTTCAGCGTGAGGATGACGATCGGTCCGCGTCGCTCCGAAAGGGCCATCGGCATGGATATCGCTCCTGTTACAACGAACGTGCAATCAGCACTTTCATGATTTCGTTGGTGCCGCCATAGATCTTCTGGATCCGGGAATCGACGAACATGCGCCCGATTGGATATTCCTGCATGTAGCCGTAGCCGCCGTGCAGTTGCAGGCAATCGTCGATGGTCTCCACCTGCTTCTGGGTGGTCCACCATTTCGCCATCGAGGCCGTCACCGCGTCGAGATCGCCTGCGATCAGCCGCTCGATGCAGAAATCGACGAACACCCGCGCAATCATCGCTTCGGTCTTGCGCTCGGCCAGCGTAAAGGCCGTGTTCTGGAATTCGAGGATCGGCTTGCCGAACGCCTGGCGCTCCCGGGTGTAGTCGGCGGTCAGCTTCACCGCGCGCTCCATCGCCGCAACCGCGCCGATCGCGATGATCAGCCGCTCCTGTGGCAGTTGCTGCATCAGTTGTACAAAGCCCTGGCCTTCCTCGGCGCCGAGCAGGTTTTCCGGCGGCGCCACCGCATCCTCGAAGAACAGTTCGGAGGTGTCGGCGGCGGCAAGGCCGATCTTGTCGAGGTTGCGGCCACGCCGAAAGCCGGCGTTGTCCCTGGTCTCCAACACGATCAGCGACAAGCCCTTGGCGCCAGCGCCGCCGGTGCGGGCGACGACGATGATCAGGTCCGCGGTCTGGCCGTTGGTGATGAAGGTCTTCTGGCCGTTGATAACGTAATTGTTGCCCTGCTTGCGCGCCGACGTACGCACGCTCTGCAGGTCCGAGCCGGTGCCGGGTTCGGTCATGGCGATCGCGCCGATCAGCTCGCCGCGCGCCATGCCGGGCAGCCAGCGGCGTTTCTGCTCGTCGGAGCCGTACTTCAGGATGTAATGCGCAACAATGCCGCTGCTGACGGTGACACCGTTGTTCAGTTCGGGGACGATGCTCTCCAGGTCCTCGAACACCGCGGCGTCATAGGCGAAGCTCGCGCCGAGACCGCCATATTCTTCCGGCACGCTCGGCAGCAGCGCGCCCATCTCGCCCAGCGACCGCCAGGCCGAGCGATCCACCACCTTCTGCTTGCGCCATGTTTCGGCGTGCGGTGCCAGGTCCTTGGCCAGGAATTTCCGGAACTGGTCGCGAAACACGTCCAGTTCCTCGGTCATCCAGGATGAGCGATACTGCATCGGGAACCTCGCTTTAGACAATCACGATAAGAAGCTAAACCCGTCATCCTGAGGTGGCCGTGCGCAGCACGGCCCTCGAAGGACGACGGCCCGGGCCATGCATCCTTCGAGGCTCGCTGCGCTCGCACCTCAGGATGACGGATAACTTGACGCGTCGCTCGCTAAATAATGAGCCCGCCGCCGCAGACGACGACCTGACCACTGATGTAGTTCGATTCAGGGCTGCAGAACAGATAAACCGCGTCCGCCGCCTCTTCCGGCGTGCCGCCGCGCCCCAGCGGAATCATCCGCGCCATGGCGTCGAGCATCTGCGGCTGCACGCCGACCTTGATGTCGCGCCCGGCGACATCAATGGTTTTCTGCTGCGCTTCGATCGGCTGGGTCAGGCGGGTGTTGATCAGGCCGAAGGCGACGCAATTGACGTTGACCTTGTAGCGGCCCCACTCCTTGCACAACGTGCGTGTCAGGCCGACCAGCGAGGCCTTGGCCGACGAATAGCTCGCCTGCCCGGCATTGCCGTAGAGTCCGGCGATCGAGGAGATGTTGACCACCTTGCGGAACACCTCCTTGCCGGCTTCGGCTTCCTTCTTGGCAAAAATCCGGATCGGCTCGGCGGCCGCGCGCAGGATGCGGAACGGCGCGACGAGATGAACATCGAGCATGGCCTGGAACTGCTCGTCGGTCATCTTCTGGATGGTGGCATCCCAGGTGTAGCCGGCGTTGTTGATGATGATGTCGAGGCCGCCGAATTTTTCGACCGCGGCGCCGACAAAACGATCGGCGAAGCCGGGCTCGGACACGCTGCCATTGACGGCAACCGCGTCACCGCCGGCCGCCTTGATCTCGGCAACCACCGCATCGCCCGGCGCCGCATCGAGATCGTTGACCACAACCCTCGCGCCTTCGCTGGCGAGTTTCAGCGCGATGGCACGGCCGATGCCGCGGCCCGATCCGGAGACAAGAGCAACTTTTCCTGCGAGTTTTGTCATGGTGTATCCTTGTTTACTGTGATCCGGACTACGCGTTCAGAGCGCGACGATCGCTTCGCCGGCGAGCTTGACCTCGCCATTTTCGTCCTTGGTCGTCAGCGTCAGCCGCGCCCGTCGCTCGCCCTTCTCCTCGAGCAATTCGGCAACATGTCCTTCGCAGGTCAGTTGCGCGCCAAGCTGGGTGATGGCGGCGAACCGCGTCGAGAACGCGCGGATGCGGGACGGCAAGACAGCGTCGGTCAGCGCCTGGCCGAGATAGCCCATCACCAGCATGCCGTGGCTGAACACATCGGGGAAACCCGCCGCCTTGGCGAAATCGATGTCGACATGCATCGGATTGTGATCGCCCGATGCGCCGCAATAGAGCGCGAGGGTGTGCCGGCTGATCGGTGGAAACGTCTTGTGAACGATGCGGTCACCGACCGCAGGGATTTTGCCTGTGCTCATGCCGCCACCTCGTTGCGCACCACGATCGTCCGCGCGGTATCGGCGACATGGGCGCCGTGCTGATTGGTCACCGCCGTCTGAACCACGATCAATGTCATCGCCCCACCCTTCTTGTCGGTGACGCTGGCCACACGCGACTGGAATGTCAGCGTATCGCCGACCACCACCGGCGCGTGATAGACAAAACTCTGCTCGCCGTGCAGCACCCGCGCCAGATCGATGTTCAGCATCTTGAGGAACTCGAACGGCTTGTCGTTATCCATCATCTCCAGACAGAACAGATAGGTCGGCGGGATCGGCACCGCGGCCAGACCCGTGGCACGCGCGGCCTCGGTGTCGCGATAGACCGGGTTTTTCTCGCCCAGCGTGTTGAAGAAATAGCGCAGGCGTCCCGGCTCAACGCACGCAGTGACCGGTGTAAAGGTTCGCCCGACGGCGGATTGATCGACCATCGTTACCCCCTCAAGCGCGTTCGTACAGCGTGACGACGCAGGCACCGCCAAGGCCGAGATTGTGCTGCAGCGCCAGCCTTGCGCCTTCGACCTGGGTCGCCGCTGCGGTTCCCCGCAACTGGCGCGTCAGTTCGTAGCATTGCGCCAGCCCCGTCGCGCCAAGCGGATGCCCTTTCGACAGCAGTCCGCCGGACGGATTGGTCACGATCCGGCCGCCATAGGTGTTGTCGCCATCATCGATGAAACGCTCGGCGCCACCCTCGGGGCATAAGCCGAGCCCCTCATAGGTGATCAGCTCGTTGTGCGCGAAACAATCATGCAGCTCGACCACATCGAGGTCTTCCGGACCGATGCCCGCCGCCTCGTAAACCTTGGTCGCGGCCGCGTGCGTCATGTCGTAGCCGACCACCTGCATCATGTCGCCGGCGCCGAAGGTCGATGCGGTATCGGTGGTCATGGCTTGCGCCGCGATCCGCACATCCTTGCGCAGCCCATGCTTGCTGGCGAACTTGTCCGAGACCAGCAGCGCGGCCGCGCCGCCGCAGGTGGGCGGACACGCCATCAGGCGGGTCATGACACCCGGCCAGATCACCTGGTCGTTCATCACGTCGTCGGCGGACACCTCCTTGCGGAACAGCGCCAGCGGATTCTTCACGGCATGACGGCTGGCCTTGGCGCGCACCTTGGCGAAGGATGTCAGCGGCGTGCCGTACTTCTTCATATGGCTGAGGCCGGCGCCGCCAAAATAACGCAGCGCCAGCGGAATGCCGGCCGCGTCGACCAGCTTGTCGGCGGCGGCATCGAACTCATCGAAGGCGCTGGGACGATCAGTGAACACCGCGCCGAGCGCACCGGGCTTCATCTGCTCGAAGCCGAGCGCAAGTACGCAATCGACCGCACCGGAGGCGATCGCCTGCCGCGCCATGAACAGCGCGGTCGAACCGGTGGAACAGTTGTTGTTGACGTTGATGATGGGGATGCCGCTCATCCCGACCGGGTAGAGGGCGCGCTGCCCGCAGGTGGAGTCGCCATAGACGTAACCGACATAGGCCTGCTCGACCGCGCTGTAATCAAGGCCGGCGTCCGCGAGCGCGAGCTTGGTCGCCTCCGCCCCCATCACATGATACGGCGCGCTGTTCCCCGGCTTGGCGAACGGGATCATCCCGACACCGGCGACATAGACCTGAGACGACATCCGAGATCCTCCCATAAATTACCCATTGGACTTTTTCTTACCCATGGGTAATATACGGACCGATCCAGCGAGTCAATCCGACCCAGGCGAATTTCATATGGACACCCGCGCCCCCGCCGAGCCCTCCCCCTGGCTCCCGTTCGAAAGCCGCCGCCGCGCACGCGATGAAAAGCGCGAAGCCGTGCTGCGCACCGCGGTGCAGGTGTTCCTCGAGCAGGGCTACCATCGCGCCACCCTCAACGACGTCGCCGAGCGGCTGAACATCACCAAGCCCGCGCTCTACAACTACTTTGGCGGCAAGGACGAGATCCTGTTCGAGTGCTGGGCGGTGGGGCAGGAGCGCGTCGATGAGTGCATCGCGGCGATCAATGCCGGCGACGGCAACGGCCTCGACAAGCTGCGCAGGCTGACGCGCGCTTACGGGGAAATGATGGCAACCGATTTCGGCGCCAGCCTGGTGCGCTTCGACGTCCGCGATCTCACCGATAAAAACAGCAAGACGGTCCGCGCCGCCAAACGGGATATCGATGCGACCTTTCGCAGCTACATCACCGACGGCATCGCCGACGGCTCGATCAAGCCCTGCGACGCCAAGCTCGCGGCCTTCGCCATCGCCGGATCGCTGAACTGGATCGGGCACTGGTATCGGCATGACGGCGCGCTTTCGCCGCAGGCCGTCGCCGATGAATTCACCCTCCGGCTGACGGAAGGGCTTGCTATGAAAGCAAGCCGGACAGAACCGTCCGAAACAAAAACAACCAGGCCAAAGTCAGCCAGGACAAAAACAACGAAGGCGAAATAGCCACGACAAAATCGTCGAGACAAACAACAGAGGCGCTGAAAGCGCCCGCCACCAGGAAACAATCAGGGAGGAGGACCAGGATGAATGTCACCCACGGCCTGAGACGGGCTTTGCAGATCAACCCCCACGGCCTCGCGACGGTCTGCGGCAGCCGGCGGCGGACCTGGCGCGAGATCGGGGAGCGCGCTCAGCGGCTTGCCGGCGGGCTTCGCTCGCTCGGTGCGGGAAATGGCGACCGGATAGCCGTCCTGTCATTGAATTCGGATCGTTATCTCGAGCTCTATCTCGCGACCGCCTGGGCCGGCACAGTGATCGTGCCGCTCAACATCCGCTGGAGTGGAATCGAGAACGAGGATGCCCTGCGCGATTGTCGCGCCGGCATTCTGGTTGTCGACAAGGCTTTTGCCGCGACGGGCACTGCGCTCGCCAAGGCCGTTCCCGGCCTCAAGCTGGTCTATGCCGACGACGGCGAGACTCCGCCCGAAATCGAGAACTACGAGGCGCTGCTGGCGCGCAGCGAACCGATCCCGGATGCGATGCGGACCGCGGCTGATCTCGCCGGCATCTTCTACACCGGCGGCACCACGGGCCGCTCGAAGGGCGTGATGCTCAGCCATGGCAACCTGATGGCCAATGCGCTGAACGCGCTCGGCGAAAACATGTTCTCGGAGAATCCGACCTATCTGCACGCCGCGCCGATGTTCCACCTCGCCAACGGGGCGGCGATGTATGCGCTGATGTTGAGCGGAGGATCCAATGTGATGATCCAGAGCTTCACGCCGGAAGGGGTGATGGCGGCGATTCAGACCGAACGGGTCAGCGACGTGCTGCTGGTCCCAACCATGATCCAGATGTTCGTCGATCATCCGGCGATCGGCTCCTACGACCTGTCCGCGCTCAAGCGCATCTCCTACGGCGCCTCGCCGATCAGCGAGGCTGTGCTCGACCGTGCCTCCGCGGCATTGCCACATGTGAAATTCACCCAGGCCTACGGCATGACCGAACTGTCGCCGATCGCCACGCTGCTGCACTGGAAAGATCACATTGGCGAGAGCCGCACCAAGGGCCGCCACCGCGGCGCCGGGCGCGCCACCCTCGGCTGCGAGGTGCGCATTGTCGACCCCGAGGACAAGCCCGTCGCCAACGGCACCGTCGGCGAGATCATCGTGCGCGGCGACAATGTGATGATGGGTTACTGGGAGCGGCCGGAGGAAACCGCCCGCGCCGTGGTCGACGGCTGGATGCACACCGGCGACGGCGGCTACATGGACGACGACGGCTTCATCTATGTGGTCGACCGGGTCAAGGACATGATCATTTCCGGCGGCGAGAATGTCTACTCGATCGAGGTCGAGAACGCTGTCGCCCGCCATCCCGCGGTGGCGCAGTGCGCCGTGATCGGCATCCCGCATGAGCACTGGGGCGAGCAGGTGCATGCTGTCGTCGTGACCAAGAGCGGCGCGCAGATCACGGCCGGCGAACTGATCGAGTTCACCAAGACCCTGATCGCTGGCTACAAGTGCCCGCGCAGTGTCGATATCAGCGAAAAGCCGCTGCCGTTGTCCGGCGCCGGCAAGATTCTCAAGCGCGAGTTGCGGGCGCCGTTTTGGGAGAAGCAGCAGCGCAGTGTGAGCTGAGCGATCTCGACATTCTTATTTTGACGCGTTTTCTTCACGCGAACCGGTGTCCATTTCGCTCGAAAACGCTCTGGAACACGCATCGACACAATGAGCGCAAAATTGCGCCGCAGCAAAGGGAAGCGCTTCAAATGAACCGATCTCTCGGAAAAATGGTGGTTGGCAATATCCTTGCGACATCAGCAATACGCTTCCCGGACGCGCCTGCACTCTATTGTTCGAACACCAACCGGCGCTTCAGTTTCCGCGAGACGGACGAGCGCGCCAATCGCCTGGCACAGGCCCTGCTCGGCCTGGGTTTCAAGAAAGGCAGCGTGGTTGCTTTTCTCTCATCCAACCGCGCCGAGATCGTCGAGATCTATTTTGCCCTGGCGCGCACCGGCATCATCGGCCTGCCACTGAACTATCGGCTGGCCGCCACCGAAATGCGCGAACTGATGCGCGCCATGGGGGCCAGCGGGCTGATCTACGAGGGTAAGTTCGCCGCCATCGCGGAGCAGGCTGCAGAAACGCTGCGGCATGTAGTTCAGTTCGGCGGCGACAAGATCGATTTCGCTTCCGATTACGAGACCCTGCTCGCGGCGTCGTCGCCCCAGCCACCGGATATCGAGATCGACGAAGCCGATCCGTTCTACTTCAACCTGACCTCGGGCACCACCGGCCTCCCGAAATCCTATGTGCTGACGCAATACAACAACAGCACGCTCGGCCCGATGTTTCAGAGTTTCGACATGACCCGCGGCGACGTGGCGATGACGGTTTTCCCGGCGTTCGGACGCGTCGGATTCGCCTGGATCGCGGGCGCCATCCTCTACGGCATTCCCAACGTGCTGGCGAACTTCGAGCCGAACGAGGTTTTGCGCCTGATTGCGACGGAACGCGTAACCATCTTCAACCTCGTTCCGACCATGGCGGCGATGCTGCTGCCGGCACAGGCGACGACACCCCAGGACCTCGGCTCGATTAGGGCCATCGTGTTCGCGGGCTCGATCCTGCCCGACAGCATCCGGGCGCAAACCGTCGCCAGGCTTTGTCCCAATCTCTACGAATACTACGGCATGCAGGAGACCGGCGCGCTCGTCGTCAGCACGCCCGACGATCGCAAGCGGCGGCCGGACTCGGTGGGCAAGCCGATCGCGTTCTCGGAGATCAGGATTGCCGATGCCGAGGGCCGCCCCGTTGCAGCCGGCGAACTCGGTGAAATTCTCGGGCGTTCGCCGAATGCCGTCACCGCCTACTTCGAGAATGCCGAGAAATCGGCCGAGACCTTCCGGAACGGCTGGATTCACACCGGCGACCTCGGCAGCATCGACGACGAGGGCTATCTGACCATTCGCGGCCGCAAGAAGGACATGATCGTGACCGGCGGCCAGAACGTCCACGCCGCGGAAGTCGAGGAGATCATCCTGAAATGCCCCGGCGTTGCCGACTGCGCCGTATTCGGGCTTCCCGACGACCTGTGGGGAGAGCGCGTCACCGGGCTGGTCGTGCTGGACGGCAAGGCTGCGGTCACGCCCCAACAGCTCGAGGAGTTTTGCCGGCAACATCTGGCAGGCTTCAAGACGCCGAAAGAGTTCATTCTCGACAAGGAGGCGTTGCCGCGCACGCCGACGGGGAAGGTTCAGAAATTCTTGCTGGTCGAGAGATTCAGCCGTCAGCGATGAGTGGATGGCCCAAGGCGTATCGTCATTCAATGCGTCATGCCCGGCCTTGTGCCGGGCATCCACGTCTTCCTTGCGGCGCTGCTGTAAGTCGTGGATACCCGCGACAAGCGCGGGCATGACGGCAAGTGGTATAGCTGCGCATCGCGTCCCACTTACTCCGCGGCGTCGCGAACCGGGACACCCTCTTCGATATCAAACTGCAGAATATCGTTGAAGCGATTGAACGCACCGCACAGCGCGATGCGCCAGGTCAGTTCCACGATCTGCGGTTCGCTGAAGTGTTGCCTGAGCCGGTCGAAAATCTCGTCCCGGGTCCGGTTCCAGTTGTTGGTGACGGCGATGGCATATTCGACCACCAGCCTGTCGAGATCGTCGAGTTCAGGATGGTCCTTGTAATCCAGCAGGCGCTCCGCGCCCTCCTCCGAGACACCCTGGACGGCGAGCTTGGGCGCGTGATGCGACACGCAGTAGGTGCATTTGTTCAGCAGCGAGACCGTGACCAGCGCCAGCTCGAGGTGACGCTTTGACAGCACCGCCTCGTCGGCGAGATCAACCAGCAGCGACCAGATGTGCTTGAAGATCGGCGGCCGCTGCGCCATGACGCCGGCCTGGTTTTCAAACGCGCCATAGGTCGTCATCTTCTCCCACAACGGGCGAAGCTCGACGGGCAGATCGTCCTTGGTCTTGATCGATATCCGCGACATGGCTCTCTCGGTTCTCTGTTATGATCTTGGATTGCTGCGGAGAGTGTCAGGTCGGACGCGCGGGATCAAGCAACCGTAGCCCGGATGAGCGCAAAGCGCGACATCCGGGGCATTCGCCGCCCCCGTACGTCGCTTTCGCTCATGCGGGCTACGGGTCCGTTGTTTTACGCCTTGTGAAACACCAGCGTGCGCAGTTCGATGCTCTCGCGCGGCGGCGCATCGGCCGGCGTGGTCGGATCGACGAACGCGGTGTGCGGCCCGAACCGGGTGCGCCCGTCCGTCGCGGAATCGTAACACTTCAGCAGCAAGGCTTCGTCGACAGTCATGTCCGGGACGTAGTACCAGCGGTGCTGCGGATTGTATTTGACCGAATAAGTCTCGCCACTGCGGTTGGGATAGATCAGGTCCGAGGCGACGAGATCGCCCGGCGCCACGGTCGTGCCGTCGCACATGGCAAGCGGGGCGTCGCGGAGCGGGCCACGCAGCGGGCGCCACAGATTGATCACCTGCACGCGGCCTTTCACCAGTTCCTCGGCTTCATCCGGCACGTGCTCGAACACGCGGTTGCGGCCGGAGACACCGGTCTGGTCCACATGCACGCGGGTGGCTGGCTGGCGCGGCCCCGCGCCGCGCACGTCGGACGCCCCCTCAACACGCTTGCGCACGGTGTGGTCGAAGATGACGACCCGTTCAGCGCCGAGCGTCGCCTTCAGGAATCTCTCGACCTCGGGATAGTAGACCCGCCGGATCTCGTCCTCGTCATCGAAATTCCTGACCTCAGTGTGCTGCGCGACCAGCGCGAAGCCTTCACGATCCAGCGAGAACTCGCGGCCGGCCGCGCGGGCGTTGAAAATAGGAACAGTGTGCGGCTCCGGCAGCGCGGTGGATTTCGGCTCGCCCGGCGGCGGATCAAAGGCGTAGGTGCGCGGCTTGCCTGGCGTCGGCGCCAGATAATTCAGCTCGGCGTTGACGAACGGCAGGGATGTGATCGTTGACTGCTGCAGTCCCATGATGGTTTTCCCGATCTTCGCGTTGTGTTGGGCGGACGCGTCTCCGCCAAGACAAGATCTTGGTGACGCCACGGGACCCGGCAAGGCCTGCGCAAACAAAAGAAAGACATCGCAACGGAGCCGCACAACGGAGAACGATTTGCCGTTGGGTGACGCCGAAGGAGAATGGCTCGCTCACGGTCGGACGGCCGGCGTTTCCATCGGCAAACCGCGGGCGCGGGACATCAAATAAAGCTCCAGCTCTACCAGTTCCGGCGCGCCATAATCGTACGCCTGCGCGCGCACGCCTGTCATGCAGCCGCGCAACCGGCGTTGCAGCGAGCCCAGCGATTGCCACTCCAGTCGATAGAGCGGATAGCCGGTCGGATGCGCCTGAGTGATCGCGGAGCCCGCCAGATGCTTGTCCCAATTGTCGTCGTGGCAATTGGTGCAGGCAAGATTGAGTTGGCCCTGCCGCCGCGTGAACAGCGCGCGGCCGGCGGCGATAAAGGGCGCGAGCCGCGGATCGGTGCCGCCTTCGATCGCGACGCCGCGCGACTGCCGGCCGATCAGCGCCGTCAGAGCCAACAGGTCACGGCTTTCATAGGCAAACGCCGGCGCCTGCTGATGCCTGATACGACAGAGATTGACCCGCTGCGCGAGATCGACCGGCCGCTGGAGCTCGGTGTCAAAGGCGGGGTAGCGCGCCGCGACACCTTGCATGCCGGTGCCGGCAGCGCCATGGCAATCGGCGCAGGATTTGCCGGCATCGCCCGCTTTGGCCTTCCACAAGGCGTCCCCGTCAAGCACCCACAGCATGCCGGGGTTTGTGGTGTCGTCATTCTGAATAGCCTGGGTCGCCGGCGACATGAAGGTAAAGCCGGAGCGGCGATCCGCCTGCGGGATATCCGCCGCAGGGGCACGCGACGGCGAGATCAGCATCAGGCACGTCCCGATGATCGCGCCGGCGAGTTTCATGCGACGGAAATGGCGGCCGAGGCGGTTTCCAGAAAGCCCTTGTCGCCAACCCACTGAAATTCGAACGTGCCGCTCTCTGTCGCGGTAGTGAAGAACGAGATGAAGGGATTCGCGGCGATGGCCGGGAAGAAATCGGCGCGGAACACCTCAACACCGTTATAGCGGCAGGTGAAATTGGTGATGATATCGCGCGGGATGGCTTCGCCGCTCGGCGTGTGGCGGAAGCCGGTCTCCATGATGTGCGACATCAGCGCCTTGATTTCGATCAGTTCGCCACGCCGGGCTTTTGCCGGAACATTGATCAGCGCAGCGGGCATTTATAACAGCTCCCTGAAATCACAGCCGCCATCACGCTTCTCTCTGCGCATGATCTGATCGGAAAACCGGTTTCCACTTTTCCGGATCATGCGTTAGCTCGCCTCCTCGGCACAGGCTGCAAGTGTCACGACAACGTCAGCCGTCGTGGACCAGAACGAACCATCGGACAGCTTTGCGATGGCGGTGATCCGCTGGGTGTCGGCGAGCCGGATGCGGGTGGAGACCTCGGCGCGCCCGGCACGCGCACCCAGATAGAAGTTGCCGATATTGGGCTGCGGGTTCTTCTCGTTGAAGATGTGAATGCTGACGACATGATCGTCCGCGGTCATCGGACTGGTCACCGAAACCGTGAGTGGCACGGTGTTGCCGTTCTCCACCAGCGGCGGGATGTCGAGCTTCACCTTGCCCGGGCGCACCGTGGCGGTGCCGACCACGGCTCGGATCGCCGTACTCTGCATCTCCGGCGTCGCCGCGACCGGCCGCAGGCCGACTGTCCCGGCCATGGCGACGCCACCGGAGAGAGCCAGGAAACGCCGGCGCGTCGTCTGTGGAAGTTGGTCCATCATCTTCCGATCGAACTCCTATTCACGCAGCGTCGCAAGGTAGGCCACCACATCCTCGATTTGCTGCGCCGTCAAAATCGGCTTGCCCAACCAGGCACCGCCGACACGCTCCAATCCGTCGACGCGATAATAGGACGGCATGATCGTCGCCGGATTGAGGCGCGACGCATCCACCAGCCGCAGGCGCAACTGGCCTTCCGACCAGCGGGTGCCGGCGCCGCGCAGATCGGGGGCGAGATCGCCCCGGAATGCGGCTTCCGCGAACGGCCCGGGATGGCAGAGCACGCACGTGTTCAGCCGGTTGGCAACGATCCCGCGGCCTTGTTCGGCGTCACCGGACACGCCGGTGAGCGACGGGGGAATCGCGTCACCGGCCACGGCATACCCCTGCAACGGGTCGGCGTGCGCGACGCCCGACAGCAACATGGCCATCAGCAGCCCCTGATGCCACAGGCTAGCCAAAGACTTCAGCCGTGATGGTGTCGAACCAGGATTGCGCATAAACCGCTTCGCGCGCCCGAAAATCGCGCGGCGCATCCACTGGACTGGTGCCGCCGGCGCCTTCCACGTCGGCCAGCAATCCATTTTTGGGCTGATAGACGCCCGCCACCGAAAACCCGTAGTCCGGCGCGGCCAGACTGTAACAGGTGTTGATCAGTTTCGGCGGCGCCGGCGGTTTTCCCGCCAGCAAGGTTGCCACCGCGCCGGCGCAGGCCTTGGCCTGGGCATTGGCCGCGAAGGCGGATTTCGGCATACCACCGGCGATGCAGGCGTCACCGATCACATGGACATTGGGAACCAATCTGGATTCGAACGTCACCGGATCCATGGCGCACCAGCCGCTTGCGTCGGCGGCGCCAGCCAGCGCGGCAATGCGGCCGGCTTTCTGCGGCGGAATCACATTCGCCACCTGCGCCGTGTGTTTGCTGAAATCGGTGGTGAAGGTCTTGGTCGACGGATCGACTGCCGTCACCTTGCCGCCTTGCGACAGCGACACCCATTCGATCATGCCCGGATAGAGCTCGTTCCAGGCGTTCTGAAACAGCTTCTGCTTCGAAAAACTGTCCTTGGCATCGAGAATGATCAGCTTGGAGCGCGGCTTTTTGCTCTTGAGAAAATGCGCGATCAGGCTGGCGCGCTCGTAGGGGCCCGGCGGACAGCGATAGGGATTGGCCGGAACGGAGATCACCACCAGTCCGCCATCGTCCATGGCTTCGAGTTGCCGCCGCAACAGCACCGTTTGCTCGCCCGCCTTCCAGGCGTGCGGCATGGCCTCGATCGCGGCTTCGTCATAGCCGGGCAACGCGTCGAACCGCAAATCGATGCCGGGCGCCAGCACCAGGCGATCGTAGGCAAGCGACGATCCGTCAGCGAGACCGACCGTACGCGCCTGCGGATCCACTTTCGCCGCGGCCTGCACCACCACCGTGATGCCGGCTGCCGCCACCTTGTCGTAGCCAAACTGCTGCGCCTCGATGGTGCGCAGCCCCCCGATGACGTCATTGCTGAACGGACACGCGGTAAAAACGCGATTGGGCTCGATCAGCGTGACCAGCAGTGCCGGATTGAGTTGCTTGAGCGCCCGCGCGCAGGTGGCGCCCGCGAAGCCACCGCCTATCACAACCACCCGACCGCCGGTCTGGGCCACCGCTGGCGCGGCCATCGCCAGCGATGCGGCCATGGTCGCCGCGCCGCCGAGAAACTGCCGCCGGGTTGTGGGATGTCCGGTCTTCATCGCCATCCCCTACTTCTGGTCCGCGAGCCACGCCGCGATCGGGCGCAACTCATCGTCGGAAAAACCTTTGGCCAAACGGCCCATCACGGTTGAGGGCCGCGAGCCGTCGCGGAACGCCGCCATCAGCGCCAGGATTTCGGCCGCGTCGCGGCCGGTGATCTTCGGCATGGCCGAGGGCGCCGTCGCATTCACGGCATGACAGCCGGAACACGATGACGCGCCAGGCGGCGGTTCGGACGCAGCGCGCGCCGGCACCCCACAGGTGCCGACGGCCGCAAGAGTGAACAGCATCAACAAGACTTTCATGAGAAGACTTTCATGAAACATATCCGATCAGATGCGGCAGCCTCGATGGTTGCCGCAATCCCGTCACACCGACCGCTCCCGTCATGCGAACAGGACGTCGTGGTTCTTCAGCGGAACAGACCGAATCCGCTTGCCGGTGGCCGCGAAGAAGGCGTTGAGCACCGCAGGCGCAGCCACGCAGATGGTGGGCTCGCCGACACCGCCCCAGAAGCCGCCGCTCGGCATCACAATCGCCTCCACCTTGGGCATCTCGGCGATCCGCATCGAGTTGTAGGTGTCGAAGTTCTCCTGTTCGACACGTCCGTCCTTCACGGTGATTTCGCCATAGAACAGTGCCGACAGGCCGTAGACGAACGAGCCCGCCACCTGCCGTTCGATCTGTGCGGGATTGACGGCATAGCCTGGATCGGTTGCCGCAACGATGCGATGAATTTTGATCTTGTTGCCGTCCGACACCGAAATCTCGGTGGCGGCTGCAACATAGCTGCCAAACCCCATATGCTGGCAGATGCCGCGGAAGACGCCTTGCGGCGGCGGCTTGTCCCATCCGATCTTTTCCGCGACGGCGTTGAGCACAGCCAGGTGCTTGGGATGGTTGCTCATCAGCTTGCGCCGGAATGCCAACGGATCCTGCCCGGCCGAGAGCGCCAGTTCATCCATGAAGGACTCGAGATAGATCGCGTTGTGGTTGACGTTCACACCGCGCCAGAATCCCGGCGGCACATGCGGATTGCGCATGGAGTGGTCGATCAGGAGATTTGGCACGCTGTAGCCGAACGCGGCTTCGCCGGTCGGATTGAGACCCTGGAAAGACACCGGATCCTTGCCGTTCTGCAAGTTGCTCGGAAACACGCTGGCCAGAATCGACTGGCCGGAGATCCGCATGTGCAGGGCGGTCAGGTTGTTGTCGGCATCGAAAGCACCCACCAGCTTGCATTGGGTGATCGGATGATACTTGCCATGCTGCATGTCTTCTTCGCGCGACCACAGCAGTTTTACCGGCGTGCCGGGCATCTGCTTGGCGATCGCCACCACCTGGCGAACGTAATCCGTCATGCCGCGCCGGCCGAAGCCGCCACCGAGCATCACCTTGTGGACGTCGCATTTGTCCGCCGGCAGGCCGGAGGCTTCGCTCACCGCCGCGAATGCCGCTTCGCCGTTCTGCGTGCCGGTCCAGACCTCGCATCTGTCCGGCGTGTAGAGCGCCGTGGCGTTCATCGGCTCCATCGTCGCGTGGTTCTGGTAGGGATAAGAGTAGACCGCCTCAACCTTTCGCGCGGCGCCGGCGATGGCAGCTTTGACGTCGCCATTCTGGTTGCCGACGAACGCCGGTTGTGCGGCATCAAGCCCATCTTCGAGCCACTTGGCGATCGAGGCGCTGGTCACCTTGGCGTTGTCGCCCTCATCCCAGACAATCGGCAACGCATCGAGCGCGGTCTTGGCGTGCCACCAGGTATCGGCCACCACGGCCACGGCGCTGTCGCCGACCTGGACGACCTTCTTGACGCCCTTCATGCCGGTGACCTTGGCCTCGTCGAAGCTTTTCAGCTTGCCGCCGAACACCGGACAATCCTTGATCGCCGCGCACACCATGCCCGGCAGTTTCAGATCGATGCCGTACATCATCTTGCCGGTGGTCTTGTCCACCGTGTCGAGACGCTTGAGCGGCTGGCCGGCGATGGTCCAGTCCTTCGGATCCTTGAGTTTGACGTCGGCCGGCGGCTCCAGCTTGCCCGCCGCCTCCGCCACCTTGCCATAGGTCGTGCTGCGCCCGGACGACGCGTGGGTGATGACACCCTTGCTGACTGTGCACTCGGCAGCCGGCACCTTCCATTCATTCGCCGCCGCCTGGATCAGCATCTGGCGCGCGGCCGCTCCCCCCTTGCGCATATAGTCCTGCGAGGTGCGAATGCCGCGGCTGCCGCCGGTGGAGAAATCGCCCCACACCCGCTTGCGCGCGACGCTCTGGCCGGGGGTCGGATATTCGGTGGTGACTTTCGACCAGTCGCATTCGAGCTCTTCGGCAACCAGTTGTGCGAGCCCGGTCAAGGTGCCCTGTCCCATTTCCGAACGCGCAATGCGAATGACCACGGTGTCATCGGGGCGGATCACCACCCAGGCATTGACCTCCGGCGTGCCGTCGGCGGCGCGCGCGACGGTGGGACCACCGAACGGAAGCGCGAGCCCGAACGCCAGCCCGCCGCCGACGGCGGCCGTGCCGATCACGAAGGACCGGCGATTCAAACGACGATTGTGTGACGAAACCTGTTCCGAGACCTGTTTCATGGCTGCCCCCTTACGCGTTCGCAGCGGCGTGAATGGCTTCACGCACCTGCTGGAAGGTGCCGCAGCGACAGATATTGGTGATGGTCTCGTCGATATCCTTGTCGGTCGGCTTCGGTTTATCCTTCAGCAGCGCGGCGACGGCCATGATCATGCCGCTCTGGCAATAACCGCACTGTGGAACATCATTGGCGATCCAGGCCTGCTGCACCTTGTGCAGTGCGCCATCGGTGGCCAATCCCTCGATGGTGGTGATCTTTTTGCCAACCGCGTCGCTGACCTGGACACTGCAGGAGCGCGTCGCTTCGCCGTCGATATGGACGGTGCAGGCGCCGCATTGTGCGATGCCGCAGCCGTATTTGGTTCCCGTCAGGCCGATATTCTCCCGAATTGCCCACAACAGCGGCATATCCGCCTCAGCATCGATGTCGTAGGCCTTCCCATTGATCATGAGACTTGGCATCTTTTTTCCCTTATCCGGCGACATATTCGCCTTGGATCTCAATGGTGGACTGAGATCTGGAATTGCTCAAATCAAGATTTCTCGTGATCGGGGCGCGCCAGGGGTCAGGGTGCCATGAGGCAGGTCCGAGACAGCGAAAGCTCGTGCCTCGTCGATCCGGCGTTGGAGGGGGCCTCTGGAGCGCACGCCGCTGTTGCGGGTCGGGTAAACCGGTTATTTCGACTGACGTGACTTGGCGGATCCCGATGGCGGGACGAGAATCGGAGCCATCATTCCCCCGGTCACGAAACTGGTGATTGCCGTAAAGACTTCATCGGCGTCGTTGGGGTTGCAAAGTCCCGGTGCCATCACATCCAGCCGGTGCGTATCGGAGAATGCGTAGAGATAGGCTCCGACAACCAGAGTCATCCGCCAGTAGACATCCCTGGGGGCGAGATGCGGCAGTGCCGCGCACAAAGCGTCGGTATAGGCGCGCGTCGATTCGTCATAGGCGGTGTTACGGAGCGGATACGAGATTTCAGGCGGTTCGGTGTGCAAACGTGCGTTCAGCCGCATGAACGTGCGGCCCCCCGGCACTTCGCGCAATGCCAGCGCCGGCGCAAGAAATGCGTCGACGATGGCGCGAACGTCGGAAAGCTTGTTCTCCTGCCGTAACGTTTCCAGGCGCTCCATTCGCTCATCGGCGACAAGACGGCCGCGGCGCAAGAACACTTCCTCGAATAGTCCGTTCTTGGAGCGAAAATAATAATTGATCAGCGCCTGCGTAACCTTCGCACGGTCGGCGACATCCCGCAAACTGGTCCCGGCATACCCGCGCGCGGCGAATTCGATCTCCGCCGCATCGAGAATCTCGTCGCGGACCTTGCTCACCCCCTCCGGTCGACCGGGTCCGGCGCGTCGCCGTGGCCTCGCAACTTTCTTCGTGGCGAGAGCGGGCTTGATTCGCTTCGGCTTGTTTCGGCCTATCGAGCGGGCATTGCTCATCGTCTGGGAGGTCGCCATCCAACTGGTGAATATCGCCTCAGACCTAGCATCGTTGATAACATTCACAAAGCCAGAACTATTTCGGATGCGATGACATCACCATATTTCTGTTCGATATCAAACAAGCTGGCCTCGTGCGGAGCCGATGCGCGATCTCCGACGCAATCCGCCATCACCACCGGCCTGAAGCCGAAGCACATCGCGTCGACAACGCTGGCACGGACACATCCGCTGGTGGTGCATCCAGCGACCAGCAGCGTCTCGACACGGTGTTGCGTCAACCAGGGGGCCAGCCCGGTTCCGAAGAATGCGGATGGCACATTCTTTCGCACCACGAGTTCGTTCGTGATCGGCTTGAGTTCCGGCACGATGGCGCTCGCCGGCGCACCTTCCGTCAAGGTCAGCATGCCCGGCACCTTGACGGAAAAGACGTTCGCGTCCGCGCCGTCATCAGCGTAAACGATACGGCTGTGGGCGACCGGCCAGCCGGCCTTGCGCGCAGCCGCCAGCACCGTCCGGGTGCGTGAGATCGCGGGTGGAATATTGCCACCACCGAAGAGATCGCGATCGGCGAAGCCATTGACGAAGTCGACAATCAGCAGGCCAAGCCGCCCCTGGATGCCCAGAGAGCGGCCGAACCCCTGCCGGTGATAAACCTCGGTGTCAGCAGCGGCGATGGTCAAGCGGCCTGCTCCAGCAGTTTGCCGTCGCGGACAACCTCGCGGTTATCGAGCAGCACGGTGCAGTTGCGCATCGGGATATCGATGTGGCACGCGGTCGTGCGAGAACCACCGGCTTCATTGTTTGGCCCCATCGAAAACAGGAAGTTGCCGGCAAAGGCGCGGGCATCCATGCCAATGGTTTCCTCGCGGTCGAACAGACCGAGGGTCGACCAGCGGGCGCGGGTTTGCTGCCCCCAGCCGATGTGCGAGATGGCGTAAGCTTCCTTGTCCGCGAATGCGTCCATGTAGTCGTTGAGCAAATCGGCGTCGAGATCGCCCGTGATCGAGGTGACGTAGCCGCCCTCGACTTTCATTTCGATCGGCGTCGTGAGGTAGGACTTCATCGGCAGCAGGATGTCGCCACGATCGAGCACGACACGGCCGGAGGCCTGACCTTCGTTGGGAAACGTCAGGCTGAAGCCGCTCGGCCAATGATCCCAGCGGCCGGGTTCGTCAACAAAGCCATATTCCTGGATCACCGGAAATTCGCCCATCGGCAGCCGCAGGTCGGTGCCGGCCTTCGACGTGACCCGCATTTCCTTTGCTGCCTGCAACATGGCGGCCGATTTTCCGACACGGGCTTTGTCCTCCGGCGACGGCAGCATGCGGACGAGGATTTCCGGCGGCTCGACCGCCAGCAGGATCTTGGTGCCGCCCTCGAGGATTTCCGCCTGCTCCGGCGAAAACAACAGCGTCATCAGGTCGAGCACCAGGTCGCTTTTCTTCAGGGCTGCGATGGCGGCATGATTGCCGGTCAACGGCGTGGTGCCCAGATAGGCGAGGCTGTCGCGGCTGTGCGAGAATTCGGCGTTGACAGGCGGGAGATCAAGCCGATTGACCATCGCTCCCATGTTGGTGGCGGCGATCCTTGCGGTATTCAGGGTCTGCGGGTGGGTGTTCTGGCTGGTCAGGATGGTGACCGTCTGCTTGGGCTGAAGTTTTGATAGCGAGAGAACGTGGGTCCAGGCGCGGACCATATCGGCATCACTGACGGGCATGAGAAGCTCCTTTCGCTCCGTTGATTGGATGGGGTGTCAGACCGGTTGACCGAGGAAGGTGCCGAACGCGCGATAGAATCCGGCTTCGTCGTCCCAGGGGATCATGTGGCCGGCATTTTCCACGCGAACGACCCGAAGCGTCGGCTGCAGCGTGACGATCTCACGCTCCTCCTCGGGCAGGATCACATCGCCGCGTCCTGCTGCGATCAGCAGCGACGGGCACGACAGTGCCGGAAAATCCGCATGAATGTCGTCGTTCTGGAAATCCTCGAAGGCTTTCACAATCGCCGGTTCATGACAGGTGTGCAGCCATTCGGCACGCAGCGCGCGTTGCTCGTCCGTCCATGTCGGGCAAAACGCCCGCATCGCGTCCGCATCGCATCCCGCCGTGGCCAGCCGGATGGAATCCACATACCATGGCAGTTTGGCCGGGTACGGCCGCCGCCCCGGACCTGACACCGGCGGATCGACCATCACCACCGCCGCGGGCCGGGCGCCATGCCGCGCCACCGCCCGCAGCACAATACGCGCCCCCATCGAATGGCCGACGAGAGCGTAGTCCTTGAGGTCCATCGCCGCCGCGAAAGCGACGACGTCGGCAGCCATGGCATCGAGACCATAATCGAGGCCGTCACCGGATTGCGACAGGCCACGGCCGCGGGCATCGAGCACGTAGGTGTCGAAGCTGCGACCGAAACGCTCGGCGACGAACCCCCATGTTGGCGCCGGACTGGTGATGCCCGGCACCAGGATCACTGGGCGTCCAGCGCCGCCATAGCGAAGATAGTGTTGCCGGATTCCGTTGGCCTGGATGTTGCCGCCAGATTTGAAGGTGCTGACCTGAATACTCGTCATCACCATCGCCTCAGTAAGCACCGGACAGCAAAGACCCGGCACCGGGGACGTGCGGCTTCAGGTCCAGCGCCTTGAGCATGCTGTAGGTTGTGGCAACCGCGGCAGTGATGACCGGTCGGCTCGTCCGCGCCTCCACTTCCGCGATCGCGGGCAGCGAGGGCATCTGTACACAGGCCGACAGCACGATGGCATCGACATCGGCGAGATTCATGCCGGCGACAATCTTCGGCAGCCGCGCCGGATCGTGGCGGCCGACCTGGATATTGTCGGCGATTTCGAGCGCGCGGGAATCCGCCACCTCGACGCCTTCATGCTCGATGTAATCGACGACCAGCTGGGTCAGCGGCTTCATATAGGGCGCCACCACCGCGATGCGCCTGGCGCCGATGGTCTTGAGCGCCTCCACCAGAGCGCCGGCGCTGGTCACCACGGGTGCCGGTGCGCCATTCTCGACGGTGCGGCCATGGAGCCGTTGCTGCGATACCCGATGATAGGACTTCCCCATGCTCATGATCGCCACGAGGCAGGCGTATCCGAGCACATCGACACGCGCGTCGGACAGCTCGAGAGCACAACGATCAGATTCCGCGTCCATCGCCGCCAATTCTTCCTTTTTGACCGTCTTCATGCGCATCCGGCTGGCATGAAAGGTGAACCGAGTCCCGTGCGCGAGCGCATGCGCATTCAGCATGGCCGGAATTTCGGTTTCCATGGTCGTGTTGGAGCTCGGAACGATCTGGCCGATCCGATAGAGTCTGTTGGTCATCACAAACGAATCCTCTGACGTCAGGCGACAAGACGCGGCGCGGTGTCGGACACATTGGGGCGAAACTTGCGGGCGTCGTACTCGTAAACCCAGTTGGCGCGAATGCCTGATGTGTGGGGATTGAAGAGCCCGCGCAGCCAGAACATGAAATCGCGCCTCGCCTGGGCGAGCGGCGACGGCAGGTGATAGGTCCGTCCGCGTTCCCGGGCCTCGAGCTGCACGCGGCTCGTCCGCGGAAGACGCTCGGCTTCATAATCCTTCAGTGCGGACGCGATGTCGCTGTCGTGGGCCGCCAGCGACGCCGCAAGCACATAGGCATCCTCGATCGCCATCCCCGCCCCCTGCGACAGGAACGGCAGCATCGGATGAGCCGCATCGCCGAGCAGCGTCACGCGACCCTCCGACCACCTCGCCATCGGGTCGCGATCGAACAGCCCCCATTTGTAGACTTCGTCGGCGCGCTGAAACAACGTCTCGACGTTGCGGTGCCAACCGCGGAAACGGCCAAGCATCTCGTCCTTGCTGGAAGCGACGTTCCAGGACTCTTCGACCCAGTCGGGCGCCTCGGCCACCGCCACGATGTTCACCGCTTCGCCACCACGCACGTAATAGGTGACCACGTGGCTGTTCGGGCCGAGCCAGAACGACGAATCCGGACTGACGAAGTCGACGACCCCGCCAACCGGGACCACGGCGCGATAACACATGTGGCCGGTGAAGCGTGGCTCCTCGGCGCCAAACAGCGCGGTGCGCACCGCCGAGCGGACGCCATCCGCACCAACGATCAGATCGGCCTCGAATTCGGTGCCGTCGCTGAAGGTCGCAACCGCCGTCGCCTTTTCCTGGCGCACGCCGGTGCAATTGACGCCGAAACTCGGCACGTCATCCGGAATGCCCGACGCGAGAATATTGTGCAGATCGGCGCGATGGATGTGGATGAACGGCGCATCGTACAGCACCGGGCAGCTGTCGATCAGCGGAGTGCGGAAATTTTCACGCCCCGAACGCCAGTTGCGCCCGACCAGCGCCTGCGGCAGGAAGCCGACCGCCAGCATGCGATCGAGCAATCCCAAAGCCTTCATCACCTTGACTGCGTTCGGTGTCATCTGGATTCCGGCGCCGACTTCACCGAAACCCTTGGCCCGTTCAAACAGCCGCACCTCGAAACCGCGCTGGATCAGGCTGGTCGCCAGCGCCACGCCGCCGATACCACCGCCAATGATGCCTATTCTCTGTCTGGTTTTCACCATTCGCTCCGTTGTTTCCGACAATAATTAATTGGCTGATCTTTTAATTATATGGGCAAATCACTGCCGAACCGCGGCAGGCGCGGTTCCCCCGAGATAGGCCTTGAGCAAAGCGGGATCGCCCCGCAATTCGGCCGACGGACGCGCCGCCGTCATGCGGCCGGTTTCGACGACATAAGCGCGGCTCGCAACCGCCAGCGCATTGTGGATGTTCTGCTCGACCAGCAGCACGGTGACTCCCTGCGCATTGATCGCGCCGACGACGTCGAACACCTCGCCCGCCATCTTCGGGCTAAGCCCGAGGCTCGGCTCATCCAGCATCAGCAGGCGCGGTTCCGACATCAGCGCGCGCGCAATCGCCAGCATCTGCTGCTCCCCGCCCGACAGCGTCCCGGCAAATTGCCGGGCACGTTCGCGCAACCGGGGAAAGCGATCGAACGCCAGCGCCAGCCGGCGCTCTATTTCGTCGCGCGAGCGACACAAATAGGCACCAAGCCTGATGTTCTCCTCCACCGTCATGTGCGGCCAGACGTGACGCTCCTCCGGGCAATGAGCGACGCCGGCGGCGACGATGCGATCGGGCGCCAAATTGTGAATCGGTTTGCCGTTCCAGACGATCGAACCGGACCGCGCCTTGAGCAACCCTGATATGGCGCGAAGGGTCGTGCTTTTGCCCGCGCCATTGGCGCCGATCAGGGCTACCGTTTCGCCCTCATGGACTTCCAGCGAGATGCCATGCAGCGCGGCAACATTGCCGTAAGCGACATGCAGCCCGTCCACGGCGAGCACCGGCGTCACGGAAACGTCCATCATGCCGCAGCCTTTCCGAGATAGGCTTCGATGACATCAGGGTTGGCCTGGATGTCGGCCGGGCGCCCCTCCGCGAGTTTCTGTCCGAAATTCAGCACCAGCACCCGATCAGAGACCGCCATCACCAGTCCCATATTGTGCTCGACCAGAAGAATCGCCTCGACATAGCGCCCGACCAGCGTTTTCAGGACGTCCCCGAACACGGCGGCTTCATGGCTGTTGAGACCGGCAGCCGGCTCGTCCAGCATCAGCAATGCGGGCTTGGCCGCGAGCGCCACCGCGACCTCGAGCAGACGCAGTTCTCCGCAAGACAGAAGATGTGCGGGAGAGTTGATGCGGCGCGCAAGTCCCATCGTTTGCACGATCTGCGCCGCACTCTCTCGCATCGCCGCCTCCTGCCGCCGAATCCGCGTGGTGGGGAAAAACGTGCCGAGCAGCGTCTGGCAGCCTGCCATGTAGTGCCCCGCCAGCACGTTTTCGAACACCGAGAGCGTCTTCATGACGTTGGTTTTCTGAAAGCTACGGACCGCGCCGCGTCGCGCGATCTCATGCGGCTTCCAGTTGGTGATATCCTGTCCGCGGAAGATCACCTTGCCTTCCGTCGGCGTGTAGAAGCCGGTCAGCATGTTGAAGCAGGTCGTCTTCCCGGCCCCGTTTGGGCCGATCAGGCCGACGATTTCACCGGACGCGATCTCCAGGCCGAACTGCCTGACCGCGGTCAGACCGCCGAAGCGCATCGTCAGGTTCTCTGCCTTGAGCAGCGGAGAAGCGGCTTGCATATCGCTCATGCCACACCTTCCTTGGCTTGCGCGATGCGAGCGACTTCCGGGCCACGCTGTTCGCGACGCGCCCCCAGCAGGCTGACCAGTCCGCGCGGCAGGAACATCACCACCAGAATCACGATCAGTCCGAACAGCGTGAGCCGCAGTTCCTGAGCCTGGCGAAGATATTCCTCCAGCACGGTGACGATCACCGCACCGATGATCGGCCCAATCAAGGTGCCCTTGCCGCCGATCAGCACCATGATGATCATGCTGGCCGTGAACGCGAACTGGAAGACCTCCGGCCCGACAAACGAAATATAGTGGGCATAGAAACCACCGGCGAGCCCGGCCATGAATGCGCCGAGCACAAATGCCCGCAACGCCGATCCGAACGGATTGACGCCGATCGACTGCGCCACATAACGGTTCTCCCGGATCGCGATGGCACCGCGTCCGACATTTGAATAGACGAAGCGGTAACAGAGGTAGAGCGACAGCGCCGCCAGCGCGAGAATGATGTAGAAAAAGCTGCGCTTGTCGGCGATGCCGCCCTGGCTGATGCCGGCAAGCCCCATTGGACCGTTGGTGACGGCGACCCAATTGCCGGCGACGATCCGAAGCACCTCGGCGAATGCCAGCGTAACGATGACGAAATACGGCCCCTGCAACCGCAGCGTGATCGCGCCGATCACGTAGCCGAACACGGCGGAGGCCACGCCCGCGAGCGGAATTGTCGCCCACATCGGCAATCCGGCGCGGCTCGACAGCAACGCCGCGGCGTAGGCGCCAACACCGAGAAATGCGGTGTGCCCCAGCGAGAACTCGCCGATGTAGCCGACGATGAGGTTGAGGCTGCTCGCCAGCACCACGTACAACAGCGCCATGATGGCCAGATGCAGCAGGTACTGATCCCTGACCATCAACGGCAACAGGATGGCCGCAGCAAGCAGCGCGAGCAGGACATTGCGCTCGAAGTGCATCAGCTTACGCCCTCTCGACACGGGTTGCGAAAATACCTTGTGGCCGGAACAGCAGGATCGCGATCACCAGCGCAAAACCGATGATGTCGACCATGCCGGTCGCCACGTAACCGCCCCACATGGCCTCCGCGACGCCGAGCAACAAGCCGCCCACAACCGCCCCCGCGAAGCTACCCATGCCACCGAGGATCACCACGACGAAACTCTTGAGGCTGACGAGGCCACCGATCGAGGCTTGCGTCGAATAGATCGAAGCGAGCAGCATGCCCGACATCGCCGCGAGCATGCAGCCGAGCGCAAAGGTACAGGCGTAGACGTGATCGGTGCGAATCCCGGCCAGGCCGGCCGCCATCGGATCCTGGAACGTCGCTCGCATCGCATGGCCGAGACGGGTGGTCCTGATCAGCAGATTGACACCCGCGATCAGAACGATGCCGACGCCCACCGCCAGAATCCGCAGCTTGGTAATGACGACGGGCCCGATAAAGACGGCTCCTTCAGTGATCGGCCCAGCCACCTTCATTGGCGCAGGTCCGACGACGAGCAGCGTCAGATTTGCGAGGAAGATCGACAGGCCGATGGTCAGCAGGATGCCCGCTTCCTCGCCCTGATGGCGAACGCGCTCGATCAGGAACCGATCCACCAGCCAGCCAAATGCACCGATCGAGACGGCAACAAGCAGCAGCGCCGCAAAGAAATTCAAACCAAGCGCCGAGGTGAAGAACCAGCCGGTGACACCTCCCAACATGTAGATCTCGCCGTGAGCGAAGTTAACCACGCGCATTAAACCGAAGATCAGCGTCAACCCCAGCGCGGACAGCGCATAAAAGGATCCGACCACCAGTCCGTTGACCAGAAACTGCAGAAAGAGGTCCATCGTATTCTCGCTCCGAGATTGCCCCGCGCGGCGATCGCTTAGTCCGTCAGTGAGGCAGATCGACCGGCGCCGTCGCCACGACCTTCGGCTCCTTGTTGTCGATACGCACGAGCACCGCCTCAAAGCCGTAGGCCTGTCCCTTCGCATCGAATTGATAGACACCGTTCGGAGCTTCGTAATGCGTCTGGTGCAACGCCTCGCGGATCGCCTCGGGATCGACACTCCCGGCTCTGGCGATGGCCGCTGCGGCAATGTGCAGTGCGTTGTAGCCGGCGGCACCGTATTTGCCCGGCTTCACTTTGTAGGCAGCCTCGTATTTTCCGACGAACGCCTTGTTGCGCGGCGCATCCATGCTGGACGCGTAGGGAACCGCCGCATAAATGCCTTCGGCGGCGTCGCCCGCAAGCTTGATGAAGTCGGCCGTCGCCCAGGAGCCGACACCGAAGACCTTCGTGCTCAAACCCATCTCGCGGATCTGCTTGACCAGGATGGAACCGTCCTGGGTTTCCGCCGCAACGAACACGCCATCCGGCTTTGCCGCACGCAGCTTGGCAAGCAGTGTGAAAAAATCGGTGGTGCCATGATCGAAATACTCGACCATGGCCTTTTTGACGCCGAGCTCCGAGAGATCGCGGTTGAATTCATCCACGCCGCCACGCCCCCAATCATCATTCACGCCGATATACGCAACGCTGCCGAGCTTGAGGCCCTGCGCCAGAATCTTGGCAAATGCCCGCGCCATCAGCGCATCGGTTTCGGCCGCACGGAAGAAGTACCTGTTGCCCTGCTCCGTCAGATCGGCTTTGGATGACACCGCGGTAATCAGCGGGATCTTGTATTTCTGCGCGACCGGCATGATTGCCGCGGTCGCCGAGCTACAGAAGGCGCCGACCAGAAGCACTGCCTTGTCCTTCTGGACCAGTTTTTCGACTGCGTTCACCGAGGTTGCGGGCTGACACTGGCCGTCCTCGATCATCAGCTTGACCTGCTTGCCGAGAATGCCGCCTGCGGCGTTGACCTCCGCAATCGCCAGCTTCGCACCCTCAACCACCGAGTTGCCGTTGTAGGCGACCGATCCCGTCAGTGGCTCGATCAGGCCGATCCTGATCTCTTCCTGCGCGACGGCCGGCGCTGAGAACACGACCGCGGCCAGCATCAGGGATCGCAAAACCAGACTCTTCATGTTCCCTCCAAATCAGGACAATGCGCTGAAACATCAACATTTTTTGACGCCAAAATTAATTTATTGGCCAGTCAATTAATTATTTGCATTCTTTTGGAAGGCGGCCTGACTGTCAAGCCGAATTTTTTGGCGAACGTTGCTGAAGGAGTTGGCGGTCAGGACTGACGATGTTCAGGGCGTGATGACGGCACTCTTCGACACGCGCGACGGGATCAGAAATCCTCGCAACGCCGCATCAAGCTCGTCGAACAAATGCCCGACACCTGCACGCGCGTGAGGCTTCCGTCATGCCGCCTCGAAGCCAAAATTCGCCGTGGAACATCCACAAGCTGGGGGAACGTTGACGTCCGAGCCCTCCCGGGCCTCGACCGAGCTTCAGTTCAGCCAGATGTCGGCCGGCGCCACAGTTTCTCGACCAGCGGCAACAGCCCGCGCGGCGTGGCCAGGATGACGGCGATCACCACCACGCCGTAGATGAAGTAATGCAGTCCCGGCAGTGTGCTGCCGAGCTTGCCGCGCAGCACCTCGCCGAGTGGCACCAGCAGCAGCGCGCCCAATGCCGGGCCGTAGGCGCGACCGAGACCGCCGACGGTCGCGAACAGCACGATCTCGATGGTGATCACGGGGGAAATCAGCAGATAGGGATCGGCGAAGGTGAGATAACGCACATAGGCAGTGCCGACGATCGAGGCGAGCACCGCCGAGATGACCATGGCGGTGGCCTTGTAGCGCAGCACATTGACGCCGATCGCCTGAGCAGCCTTCTCGTTGTCACGAATGGTGCGCAGGTAATAGCCGAGCGGCGCGTTCAGAATCGCCACATTGACCAGCACGCAGACCGCCGCCAGCACCAGCATCACCCAGAACGCCCCGGAGCCACCGCCGAATTGAAACTGCAGGAAGTTGCCGGTGTCGCGCGGCAACAACAGCCCGGAGGCGCCGCCGAGGAAGTCCCATCCCTCGACAATGATCGCCCCCATTTCGGCAAAAGCGAGCGTGATCAGCACGAAAGAGAGATGTCCGAGCTGGAAGCGGTAATCGATCCACGCGATCGCGGCGCCCAGCAGCCCGGAGATCACCGCCGAGATCACAAGCCCCAGCCACATGTTGATGCCAAGCTTGAGCAGCAACGCGGTGGAGAGCATCGCACCGATGCCGATGAACAGGCTGTGAGCCAGCGAAATCTGCCCGGCCATGCCGCCGACGATATTCCACGACGACGCCAGCGCCACATAGACCAGCGCCAAGGTGACGATGTGCAGGTAATAGCTCGACAACGCAAACGGAAGCATGGCCGCGAGCACCAGCACACCCCACCAGATCGGCGACGCCAGCGTCTTGATGAATTCCTGCTTCATCGCGCGGACTTCCAGGTCAGGCCCTGCGGGCGGAACAGCATGATGGCGACGAAGATCAGGTACGGCATGAGCAGTCCGAGCGGCCCTTCCAGGTAGATGGTGCCGAAGGCTTCGGCGATGCCAATGATCAGACCCCCGAGCATGATGCCGACAAAATTGGTCATGCCGCCGAGCACCACCACCAGCAGCGTGATCACGGTGTAGCGCAGTCCCTGGGTGGGCTGGATCGGCGTGCCCGGCAGAAGCAGCGCCGCGGCCAGCGCCAGGATGCCGATGCCGAGCGCGAAGGTGAGCACCTGGACGCGACCAACATTGATGCCCATCAGCGCCGCGGCATGCGCATTCTGATGCACGGCGCGGATCGAACGACCGAAATCGGTCGACCGCAGCATCACGTAAAGGGCAATCGCCAGCACGAATGAGATCACAAAGGCGATCACGTGCGGCAACCGCAGCACCACATCGCCGAGCAGGATGAGCTTGCTTTCCACCACTGACGGCGTGCGCGCCGGCTGGCCACCGAACACCATCAGGATGCCGTTTTGCAAGACCAGGCTGATGCCCAGCGTGAGCTGCACCACCATCAAAAACTGATGGCCGACCATCGGACGGATCAGGAAACGATAGACCAGCGCACCGAGCGCGGTCATTACCGGAATGGTGATGATGGCGGAGACATAGGGATCCAGCGACAGCGCCGAATACAGCGCCAGGCACATGAACATGCCGAGCGAGATGAAATCGCCATGCGAAAAATTCACGACGCCGCTGACGCCGTAGACGAGGCCCATACCGAGCGCCAGCAGCCCGTAGGTCGAGCCGATCAGCAGGCCTTGCGCCAGCGCCTGATAGAGTTCAGTCACGTCGCTCTCCGCTTTTTATTCTGATGCGTTGTCTTCACGCGAACCGGTCTCCACTTCGCTCGAAAACACTCTAAGCTAAAGCCCAAGATACGCACTGCGGGTGCGCGGATCGTTCCTGACCACGTCGGCCTCGCCCTCGACCGCAACCTGTCCGCGCTCCAGCACGTAGCAGCGTCCGGTGTGGCGCAGCGTCAGATTCAGGTTCTGCTCCACCAGCAGGATGGTCAGGCCCTCGGCATGCAACTTGTCGATAATCTCGAAGATGTACTGCACGAACCGCGGCGACAGGCCGAGCGACGGCTCGTCCAGCATCAGCAGCTTCGCTTGCGCCATCAGGCCGCGGCCGATGGCGAGCATCTGCTGCTCACCGCCGGACAACGTGCCGGCCGGCTGCGGCAGCCGCTCCTGCAGCCGCGGAAACAGACTGAGCACCTTGTCCATCTGTTGCGGTCGGTGGCCTCGCGCCCGCGCATTGATGCCGCCGAGCAGCAGGTTTTCCCGCACGCTCATCTCCGGAAACACCAAGCGTCCCTCCGGCACCTGGACAATGCCGGCCTCCACCCGCTGCTTGGGCGTCAGCCTGGTGATGTCGCGGCCCTCGAACAGGATGCGGCCGGACATCGGTGTGACCATGCCGGACAGGCTGTTGATCAGCGTGGTCTTGCCGGCATTGTTGGCGCCCAGCAGCCCGACGATCTCGCCGTCCCCGAGCCTCACGGAGACGCCATGCAGCACCGGCACGCCGCCATAACCCGCCACCAGGGTGTCGAGCTCAAGCATCGATGTGGTCTCCGAAATAGGCGTCGACCACGCGCTGATCCCTGATGATGTCGTCGGGTGCGCCCTCCGCGATCTTTTCGCCGAAATTGATCACGACAATACGGCTGGCCAGCCGCATGATCACCGGCATGACATGCTCGACCATCACGATGGTGACGCCCTGGGCGTTCAATTCCCGGATGATGGCGAGCGGCGCCGCCGTCTCCGCCATCGTGAGGCCCGCCATCACTTCGTCGAGCAGGATACAGCGGGGATCGGTGGCGATGCATTTGGCGAGTTCGAGCAGCTTCTTGTCCTGCAGCGACAATGACAGCGGCGTTGCGTACTCCTTGCCACCGAGGCCGACCCGCTTGAGCGCCTGTGCGGCGTAATCGACGGCATCGCGCATCGGTCGCCGCGTCAGCGCCGCCGTTGTCACCACGTCGAGTGTGGTCATGTCGGCGAAGGTCTGCACGATCTGGAAACTGCGCATCAGGCCGCGGCGGACCAGTTGGTCCGGCCGCACGCCGCCGATCGGCTCACCATCGAAATGTACGCTGCCTTCGCTGGGCGGAATGAAGCCACTGATCACCCCGAACAGCGTGGTCTTGCCGGCGCCGTTCGGGCCGATGATGCCGACGATCTCGCCTTTGGTGACAGAAAAGCTGATCGCGTTCAGCGCGACCAGGCCGCCGAACCGCTTGGTGATGCCAGCGACTTCAAGAAACGCCACGTCAGCCCCTGAAATCAAGCGCGCGGCCGCGGCGTGGTCTGCGCAAAGACCTTCGGGAAAACCACCTGCTGCTCCTGCTCCGGCGTCCACTGGATGAACATGGCCGAGCCGTCCTTGAGCAGACGGTCCTCGGCGAATTGCAAACCTTGCGGCTTGGAGACGTAGAGGTTGGGATCGCCGTAGGGGATATCCAGTTTCTTGAAGGCCGTGAGCAGCGCATCGCCGTCCAGCGAGACGGCGTTCTCCAGCACCTGCTGCAGCACGCGCGCCGCCTGGGCGTATTGAATCGCGCCCTGCCCGATGCGATCGAGCTTGGCCACGTCGCGCAACTCGACAATGATCTTCTGCATCGATTCGATCTTGGCGCCTGGGCTGAAACCGGTCATGCCGAACAGATTCTTGGTCAGCACTGCCTTGCCGATCTCTGGGCCGAGATCCTTCCACAGCGACAGGTCCGAATAGCCGCCGGTCCCGCCGCAAAAGATGCTGCCGTGGTAATTCAGATTGTAGCGCGCCTGGTGCAGCAGGATACCGTCGCGTGGCGTGACGAGCCCCACCACCACGTCCGGCTTGAGCGATCGGATGCGCACCATCGCCGCGGTCTGGTCCTGGGCGCGGATATCGAGCGCCGCCTCGCCGATGATCTCGACGCCGCTGGCCTTCAGTTTCTCGACCAGGAACTTGTTGACCTGCTGGCCGGCCTCGTAATTCGAGTAGCCCATCACCGCGGTCTTGACCGGAAACTTGAAATCGTCGCGCAACGAGATGACGAAGTCGTGCATCGATTGCGCATAACCTCGGTCGTACGGGTATCCCAGTGTGAACATGTAATTGGAATGCGCGCCGCCGGCCCACACCGACAGGGTCGGCACTTTCAGCTCGTCCAGCACCGGTGTCAGCGCCAGCATCTGCGCGCTGAGAATGGTGCCGGTGAGCAACTGCACCTTCTCTTCGGTGATCAAGCGCCGCGCTTCGGCCGCGGTGCGCGCCGGCTGGCTGGTGTCGTCGGCCTGCACCAGCTCGATCGTGGCGCCGCCCTTGCTCTTGATGCCGCCTTCGGCATTGATCTTCTTGATCAGGTATTCGAACGCCGGCTGGCCTTCCTGGGCATAGGCGGCAAGCCCGCCGCTCATGGAGTTGACCACGCCGATCCGGATGGTGTTGGCCGCGGACGCCTTGCGAATGAACGGTGCTGCAACCGACCCGAGCAGGAGTCCGGACGCGCCAATTCCCAGGGTGCGGCGAGTGATGGTCATGTCGTTGTTTCTCCCCATGCTGCGCACCTTGCGGCGGCTTTGCTTTTGATCAAACTAAGCCGGGTTTTTCCCGCGACGTCAAACGGTTCCGAAAGATCAGGCCATCACACGCACAACAATGGCCGATGCGGTCACAGCAATCGGCTGCGGCACATCGACCATTGGTCCCGGATTTCGCCGTAAGGAATTTGTTCCGCTTACACCCGGCCGTAGAGAGTGACGACACAGGCGCCGCCCAGCCCGAGATTGTGCTGAAGCGCATGTGTCACATTCGGGACCTGGCGGCGATCGGCGGTGCCGCGCAGCTGCCAGACCAGTTCGGTGCATTGTGCCAGACCCGTGGCGCCGAGCGGATGTCCCTTGGACAACAGTCCGCCGGACGGATTGGTGACGACCTTGCCGCCATAAGTGTTGTCGCCGTCCACGATGAACTTCTCGGCGGTGCCCTCCGGCGTCAAGCCGATGGCCTCGTAGGTCAACAGTTCGTTGGCGGTGAAGCAATCGTGCAACTCGACCACCTGTATGTCATCCGGGCCGACGCCCGCGGCTTCATAAACCGACGACGCCGCCTGTTTGGCCATGTCGTATCCGACCAGCTTCATCATCGAACGGTCATCGAACGTGCTGGCCGTATCGGTGGTCATGGCCTGCGCCTTGATCGCGACAGAGCCGTCGAGACCATGACGCGCCGCAAAGGCCGGTGAACAGACGATGGCGGCCGCGGCACCGCAGGTCGGCGGACAGCACTGATAGCGGGTCATCGGGCCATATTGCTGCGGCGAGGCCAGAATTTCCTCGACCGAGAGCAGATTGCGGAACAGCGCATAGGGGTTGTTGGCGGCATGCACCCTCGCCTTCGCCGCGATCCGCGCGAAGGTATCGTGGCCGAGGCCGTGCTTCTCGGCATATTCCGCTCCGGCGCCGCCAAACAATTTCGCCGCGCGCGGCGCTTTCGGATCGGGCGCCTGCAGCTCCGCCATCAGATCCGCATGGCGGTTCACCGGACCGACGCGATCGGGAAAGTACGACGCCAGCGCGCCCGGACGCATCTCCTCGAAGCCGACCGCGAGCGCGCAATCGACCACACCGCTCGCCACCGCCTGCCGCGCCAGAAACAACGCGGTCGAGCCGGTGGAGCAGTTGTTGTTGACATTGAAGATCGGAATGCCGGTCAATCCGGCACGATAGAGCACGGCCTGGCCGCAGGTGGAATCGCCGTAGACATAACCGGCATAGGCCTGCTGTACGGCCGAGTACGGCAAGCCGGCGTCGGCCAGCGCGGCAGCCACCGCCTTCGAACCCATGTCGATATAACCTTCGCTCGCGCCCGGCTTGGCAAACGGGATCATGCCGACGCCGACGACCCTGACATCCATGCTCATTGTGGTCTCTCCGGTTCTGTGTTCACGGGTTGGATTGCTGTTCCGGCTCGACGGCACTCAGCAGCGGCCCTTCGGGGACCCAGGTGGTGCCGTCGAACCGGGCGATCTGCATCTGCCGGAATGGCGTATAGCGCTGCGGCGTCGTGGTGATGGTGATGCCCGGCAGCAGCAGCGGCGCGGCCAGATCGGTCAGATTGGTGGCCTGCTTCAGCACATTTTCCCGGGTCAGGTTGTTGCCGCACAGTTCGAGTATCCTGACCGTCACATTGGCCACCAGATATCCGGCGATGTTGCTGCTGTCGGTGAGATTTCCGGACGGATACCATTCCTTGAGGAACGCCTTGTAATCCCTCACGTCCTTGTCGTTCTCCCAGCGCGGATCTTCCGGGCGCTTGGTGGCGAGCGCTGTAATCAATCCCTTGGAGTTTTCAAGCCCGGCAGGTTCGAGCACCGTCTTGATCGAGGTCGATACGCCAGAGAGATAGGTCAGCGGTTTCCAGCCCAGCTCGGCGATCTTGCGCACGGTCTGCGCGCCGAACTTCGGCGTGGTCATGATGAACAGCGTGTCGGCGCCGGAGGCCTTCAGCGACACCACCTGGGAATCGATCACCGAGTCGGTGGTCTCGTAGGTCAGTTCCTTGACAATGAGCTGAGCGGCTTTGGCGCCAAGGCCGTCCTTCAGACCGCGGACATAGTCCTTGCCCGCGTCGTCGTTCTGCGAGAACACGCCGAGCCTGGCATCCGGCCTGTTGGTCAGCAGGTAGCGCGCAAAGATCAGGCCTTCCAGCCGGTAGGGCGAATACATGTAGGTCGTGTAGGGAAAGTTCTTGGGATCGTCCCATTTGGCGGCGCCCGACGTCACCAGGATCTGCGGGACTTTCTTCGCATTGAGATACTTCTGCACGGCGGAACTGGTCAGCGTCCCCAGTTGCCCGACGATCGCCAGAACCTCGTCCTGCTCGACCAGCCGACGTGTCTGCTCGACGGTTTTCGGCGGGCTGTAGGCATCGTCCAGGCTGATAAGCCTGATCTTGCGGCCGTTGACGCCGCCGCGGGCGTTGATCATCTCGAAATAGGCACTCTCCAGCCGGCCGACGGTGCCGTAGGCGGACGCCGGCCCGCTGTAGGGCATGGTCTGCCCGATCTTGATTTCAGTATCGGTGACGCCGGGGCCGTAACTGTCAGCCATCGCACCGTCGAGCGAGAGCGCGACGACGGCGACGGCAGCAAGAAGCGTGGATCGGTACGACATGCTTCATCCCTTGTGATATCGGCGCCGCAATTGACCTTGGGCGCTCTTGTTGTTGGGCATGCGGACGCCAAACCGTTTCGCACAGTTGCCTCACCCACCTTGTCATCACCGGGCTTGTCCCGGTGATCTCGCTTAGGGGCGCAGTGCGTCCCTGATCGGGGTTGCCGGGACAAGCCCGGCAACGACAAAGAGGGTTGATCGAGTCGCCATCCCAAGATGTACGAATCTTGTTAGCTACACCGGATCCCAGGTAAAAATGTCGCCGGAGCGATCCAGCGGATAGAATGACGGCTTCAGCGCCGGCATGCCGTGCTCGGCCAGCGACTGGCAGGTCCAGCCTTCGGAACGGTGCACCGAACGGATCGGGCGCGACTGGCCCATCAGGAAGATCTCGTTCATGCGCGCGCCGAAGATCTGCCCGTTGACGTCCTTGGCCGCATCGCTGAGCAGGAACACCGACAGCGGCGCGATCTTCTCCGGCCCCATCGCCTGGATGCGGGCCACACGGGCCTTTTCCGCCTCGGTTTCGGTCGGAATGGTGCCGATCAGCCGGCTCCAGGCAAACGGCGAGACGCAGTTCGAGCGCACATTGAAGCGCTGCATATCCAGCGCGATCGATTTCGACAGCCCGACGATACCGAGCTTGGCCGCAGCGTAATTGGCCTGGCCGACATTGCCGATCAGCCCGGAGGTCGAGGTGAAGTGCACAAACGCGCCGCTCTCCTGTTCACGGAAATGCCGCGCTGCCGCGTGGGCCATATAGAACGAGCCCATCAGATGCACTTTCACCACCAGCTCGAAATCTACCACGCTCATGCGGTGGAAGATGCGGTCGCGCAGAATGCCGGCATTGTTGACCACGCCGTCGATACGGCCGAAGGCATCGATCGCGGTCTGCACGATCTTGGCGGCCGACAGAGCCTCCGCGACACTGTCGGTGTTGGCGACCGCCTTGCCACCGGCTTTCCTGATCTCCTCGACCACCTCGTGCGCCGGTCCGGTGCTGGCCGCGCCCTCGCCGTCGGCGGAGCCACCGAGGTCATTGACCACGACACTCGCGCCTTCCTTCGCCGCCAGCAGCGCGATTTCGCGGCCGATGCCGCGGCCGGCGCCGGTGACAACAACCACTTTGCCGTCGAGAGACTTGCCCTGGGCCATAACGCGTGTCCTTCCCTTTGATTTTTCGGATGTTGTTGAAAACGACGGGCCGCAACCCGCGAACCCGCACCGTTCGTCAGGCCGCGATTTCGGCCCGGCCGTTGTTGATGACCACGAGGTCGCGCTCTCTGACCCTGGCGCGGAACGACACCACACCATCGGGCTCTTTCCACAATTCGGTGACAATGGTCTCGCCGGGATAAACAGGCGAACTGAACCGCACCTGCATGCTGCGCAGTTTGCTCGGATCGTTGCCGCAGGTCATCTGCAGCAGCGCGCGGCAGACAACGCCGAAGGTGCAGAGGCCATGCAGGATCGGACGCTCGAAGCCCCCGCTGCGCGCCACCGCGGGATCGGCATGCAGCGGATTATAGTCACCGGACAACCGGTAGATCAGCGCGGCCTGCGGCAGCGTTGCAATGCCGAGCGTTTGATCCGGCGCACGATCCGGCAGCGAATGCGGCGACGGCAGCGGACCGGACGGACCGCCGAACCCGCCGTCTCCGCGCATCATGGTGGTCGAGGTCAGGCGGCACAGCAGATCGCCGGTCGCCTTGTCGATGACATCGCGCTCCGAGACCAGAACCGCGCCCTTGTCCTTGCCCTTGTCGAACAGGCCGGTGACGCGGGAGCGGCCGATGACGGTGCCTGACGCCGGCAGCGGCTTGAAAATCGTGAACCCCTGCTCGCCGTGCAGCACCTTCTTCCAGTCGACCCCGGTGCGCGGATCGCTGATCCAGAACCCTGGATAACCCAGCACCACCGCCATCGACGGCAGCGCCTGCAACTGTCCTTCATAGACGAACCGCAGCTCGCTCTCGTCCATCGGGTCCGCGCCACAGCCGAGCCCCAGCGCATAAAGCATGGTGTCGCGCGCGGCGTAGGTGTGTTCGATTTCGGCAATCGGCCATTGCCGCAGGGCCTCGGGATCGATGGGCATCGGGGCGTTTCCTCATTTTTGTGGCGGGAAATTGCCATGGCATGCCGGCCGTGGCAATATGCGAAATCGAATTTCGCAAAACTGATTTTGGTATGACTGAGCGACAAATGGACCCAAAGCTGATAGATCGCATGCCATTGCGATCGCGAGCGCGGCAAGGGCGTTCCGGGGTCGGAGCAAGAGGTTGAGCATGAGCATCGACAAGCCGCGCAAGTCCGGTTCGGGCCCGCGCACCAGCATCGGAAAACCGAAGGCCGGCAAACCACCGGCACGTCCAGCCTCCACCGTGTCCGACGAGCGCGCGAAAAAGAAGAGCGCGCGGATGCTGCTGCAGCGCGCCGCGCGCCGGCCGCGTGCAGCCGCCAAGGACGAGACCGCCAACGACGCCGGCGGCCGCCTCTTCGTCACCGCGCTGGCCCGCGGACTCGATGTTCTCAGCGCGTTTCGCGCCGGCGATCGCGCGCTCGGCAATCTGGAACTGGCGGAGCGCACCGGGCTGCCGAAGCCGACGATCTCGCGGATCACCCACACCCTGACGCAGCTCGGTTATCTCGCCTATGACAGCCGGATTGGAACCTATCAGCTCGGCGGCCGCACGCTGTCGCTGAGTTATGCGGCGCTCGCCAATCTCGATATCCGCCGCATCGCCCGGCCGATCATGGAAAACCTCGCCGACGTCAACAACCTGCACATCGCGCTCGGCATGCGCGACAAGCTGATGATGCTCAACATCGAAACCTGCGAAGGCCACGGCCTGGTCGGGCTGCGGCTGGCGCCGGGCTCACGGATGCCGATCGCCGTCACCGCGCTCGGCAAAGCCTATCTCGCCGCGGTCACGGACAGTGATCGCAGCAGCATCCTGGACGCGATCCGCAAGCAGCATGGCGACGACTGGCCGCTGATCACACGATCAATCGAAACCTCGATCCGGGATGTGGCCGAACGTGGCTTCTGCACTTCCGCCGGGGAGTGGCGCAAGGATATCAACGCCGTCGGCGCACCGATCGTCACCCCGGGCGGCGGCACCGTTTATGCGCTGAGTTTCGGCGGCCCGGCCTACCTGGTGTCGCAGGAGCAGCTCGACCACGACTACGGCCCGGCGATCGCGGCTGCCGCAAAGACGATCAGCGCGTCGCTGGGTGGAGCGGGTTAGGGCATCCCTCCGCCTTCCACGCGGCGCGGCTCCATATTCTGCGTCATACGCGGGCTTGACCCGCGTATCCAGCTTTCTCGCTATTTTCACAAAGAAAAGCTGGATTGCCGGGTCAAGCCCGGCAATGACGGAGCGGGAGACGATGGGCTTCGGTAAATCATGATGTCGCGGCCTCAATTCACCAGCCGCGCCTGCCCCTTCGAGAACAGTGCACGCAACTCAGGCTTACCGCCCTAGTCGATATCCACCCAGTTCTTGCCATCGAAGCGCTGCAGCTGCAGCGACTTGTAGATGCCAAAATCATCCGGGGTGGTTTTCAGGACGATGTGTGGCAGCTGCATCGGCAGGTGAACATCGTGAATGTTCGCCACATGCTTCATGATGTTCTCACGCGTCAGATCGTCCCCGCAACTCTCCAGCACGTGGCGCAGCATCTGCGCATTGAGGTAACCCGCCGCCGCGAAGAAATCGAAGGGATTGTCCTGCGGATTCCACGTCTTCATGAAATCGAGGTAATCCCTGACGTCCTTGTCGTTGGCCCAGGCAGGATCATCCGGCGCCTTGATGAAGCCGGTGGTGATCGCCCCCACCGCATTCTCGAGACCCGCGGGCTTGAGCACGGCGCTGATCGAGCTGGAAGCATTGACCACGAACTGTAGCGGCGTCCAGCCGATCTCGTGCGCGCGGCGGATCGCTTGCGCCGTGAATTTCGGCGTGCTGGCGTTGACGAAGACATCGGCCCCCGACGCCTTGAGCGCGACGATCTGGGAATCGATCGTGGGATCGGAGGTCTCGTAGGCCGCTTCGGCAACGATTGAAGCACCGGACTTGCCGGCAAGCGCCGCCTTCAGGCCGTTGAGATGGGTCTTGCCGAAATCGTCGTTGGCGTAGAGCACCGCGATCCTGGCCCCCGGCCTGGCTTTCAGGATGTAGTCGGCGAAGATTTTCTGCTCGAGGTCATAGGAGGGCCAAAACGCCATCGTCCAGGGGAAGTCTTTCGGATTGTTGAATTTCGTGGCGCCGGTTGAGAGCAGGATCTGCGGGACGCCTTTGCTGTTGAGATACTTCTGGGTGGCGGAATTGGTCGGCGTTCCGGTGACGCCGGACATCAGCAGCACACCGTCGCCCTCCACCAGCTTCCGGGTCTGTTCGAGCGCCTTGGCCGGACTGTAGGCATCATCCAGCGACATGAAATTGATCTTGCGACCGCTGATCCCACCCGCGTCGTTGAGCATCCTGAAATAGGCCGATAACGTCCGTCCGGTCGCGCCGAACGCAGACGCCGGACCGCTGTAAGCCACCGAATGCCCGACCTTGATCTCGGTGTCGGACGCACCTGTGCTGTATTTCTTGTCCGCAGCCGCGGCTGTGAACGACGCAGCAATCAGGCCCAGCCCAACCAGAACCAGCATCGGCCTCAAGTATTTCGGCGTCATGTCTCTCCCCGTGTTTTTTATCGATGTTGTGTGTCGCTGTCGGTGGTGTCGGAGGGCAGGATCAGTTCACCTGTCGTGTGCGGCCTTCCCAGAACGGTGCCCGCAGCTCGGCCTTGTTGATCTTGTTGACGCTCGACAACGGCAGCGCGTCGTCGCGAATCTCGACACTGCGTGGGCATTTGTAGCCGGCGATCAGGTCGCGGCAGTGCGCGATGATCGCCTCGCCGGTCAGCGCCGCGGCTGCGCGACGCACCACGACGGCGTGGACGGCCTCGCCCCAGCGCGGATCGGGAATGCCGATGACGGCGCATTGCAGCACGTCCGGATGCGAAGCGATCGCGTTCTCCACCTCGGTGGAATAGACGTTCTCGCCGCCGGAGATGATCATGTCCTTGATGCGGTCGGCGATATAAAGGTAGCCGTCGGAATCGAAATATCCGGAATCGCCGGTGTGCATCCAGCCGCCGCGCAAGGTCTCGGCGGTCAGTTCCGGCTTATTCCAGTAGCCCTGCATCACCATTGGGCCGCGCACCAGCACCTCGCCGATCTCGCCGTTGGGCCGTTCGCGGTCCTGCGCATCGACCACCTTGACCTCGGCGGAACTGATCGGCCGCCCCGCCGAACGCAAACGATGGCGCGGCGCATCGGGCATGTGATCCTCCGGCCCGAGCACGGTCGCGACCGGCGACAATTCCGTCATGCCGTAGGACTGCGAGAACCTCACCGCAGGAAAACGCCGCATGCATTCGGTGAGAACCGCTTCCGGCATCGGCGACGCGCCATAGGTGATCATGCGCAAGCTCGACAGATCGTAGGAATCGAGGTCGGGCAATTCGAGCAGCATCGACAGCATGGTCGGCACGAAGGTCGCCACCGTGACCTTGTCGCGCGCGATCGCCGCCAGCACCTCCCCCGGCGTGAAGCGCGGAATCACGACGTGTTTGCCGCCAACCATGGCCGTCGTATAGACCCGTGCGCCAGCGGCGAGATGAAACAGCGGGCCGGCATGCAGGCTAACCATCGTGTCGTCGAAACCGAAGCGGCCCGCCGTTACCACTGCGTTGGCCCACATGTTGCGATGACTGAGCATCACACCCTTGGAGCGGCCAGTGGTGCCACCGGTGTAGAAGATGCAGGCGAGGTCCTCCCCGCTCCGCATTCTGTCATCGATCGGCGGTGCTGAGGCGAGCGCGCGTTCATAATCGGTCGCCGTTGCCGGTGCGGGGCCGGTTCCGGCAAACAGCAAAGCCTTGATCGACGGTGCGATTTCGGCAAGTTGCGCACCGGCGTCGGCGAAATTGTCGTCAACGATCAGGGCCACCGGGCTGGCGTCGCGAACCTGCTCGATCATTTCGGCGAGTGCAAACCGCGAATTGATGGGAACGATGACGCCGCCACCCCACAGCACCGCGAAATAGAACTCGATGTAATGCTGGCCGTTGGCGGCCAGCATCGCCACCCGGTCGCCGTCGCCCATGCCGAGTTCGCGCAAGGCGGACGCCAGCCGCGCCACCCGGTCGACGAAGGTTCGCCGGTCGAGCCGCACGTCGCCGCACACCAGGGCATCGGCATCACTGCCGAACCTGGTCGCCTTCCGCAGCCCCGTTGTCAGGTTCATCGTTTCCCCGAGCTTGTTCGTTGTTGTTGGCGCGCATCCTACACAGAGACGGCCTCGACTCAATATGCGAAATTGAGTTTCATTTCTGCAATGCGTGCTTTAAGGTCGCGGCAATGGCCGTGAATTCCGCAAGAGTTTCAAGCGCGCGCAAAAAGGCGATGCCGGGGAGAAACCCATGACGCTGCAAGATAAAACAATTCAAAATGGTGTGTCGGACGCCGTCGTCATCGAGCATCACGACGATGTCGCCCTGATCCGCCTCAACCGCCCGGCCACGCGCAACGCGCTCGCCGTCGACATCAAGACCCACCTCGAAACCCGGATCCCGGCCCTGATGAAGGACAGCACCGTGCGCTGCCTGGTGATCACCGGCACGGACGAATCGTTCTGTGCCGGCGGCGACATCAGCAACATGGCGGATCGCAGCGCGCCGGCCGTGCGGGCGCGGATGCATCGCAGTTATGAGTGGGTGAAATGCATCATCACCGGGGAAAAGCCGGTGGTGGCAGCGGTCAACGGCGCCGCGGCGGGCGCAGGATTCTCGCTGGCACTGCTGTGCGACATCGCCATCGTGTCCGACAAGGCGTTCTTTCGCGCGGCATTTCCAGGCCTCGGCGCCGCGCCCGATCTCGGCCTCGCGCTCACCCTGCCGCGCAGCATCGGCACCGCGCGGGCGAAAGATATTCTCCTGACCAACCGCCGCATCGACGCCGCGGAAGCGGTAGAGATCGGCATTGCCAAACGCGTGGTGCCGGCGGCCTCCCTGCTCGACGACGCGCTACAACTGGCGAAGGAACTCGCCGCCGGCCCTGCGACGTCATTGGGCTTGACAAAAATGCTGCTCAACAACGCCTATGGTCCAATCGATGATTTCTTTGCCACCGAAGCCATGGCACAAGCAGTCGCCTTCGGCAGCCGGGAGTTCGCCGAAGGCGTGAGCGCCTTCCTCGGCAAACGCAAAGCCGATTTCAAGCAAGCCTGATCGGACCGGGAGAATATCAATGGGACCGCTTGCCGGACTGCGCGTGGTCGAATTCGCAGGCATCGGCCCGGGGCCGATGGCAGCAATGCTGCTGGCCGACATGGGTGCGACGGTGATCCGGCTGGACCGCACCGTGGCCAGCGACCTCGGCGTCGCCAAACCGACACGCTTCGACCTGTTGATGCGCGGGCGGCGATCGATCGCCATCGATCTCAAGCGCCCGGCCGGCATTCATCTTGCCCTTGAGCTGCTGGAGCGAGCTGACGCCTCGATCGAAGGCTTCCGCCCCGGCACCATGGAACGACTGGGACTGGGACCTCACGTCGCGCTCACGCACAATCCCCGGCTGGTCTACGGGCGGATGACCGGCTGGGGTCAGGAAGGCCCGCTGGCGCAGGCCGCCGGACACGACCTCAACTACATCGCACTGACCGGCGCACTGGCGGCGATCGGCAACGCCGGCGAAGCCCCCGTGGCCCCGCTCAACCTGGTCGGCGATTTCGGTGGCGGCGCGCTCTATCTCGCGTTCGGCATGGTCTGCGCCCTGCTGGAGGCCAAACACTCCGGCAAGGGACAGGTGGTCGATGCAGCCATGACCGACGGCGCGTCATCGCTGATGACCATGTTTTTCGGCCTGCATGCAGCAGGACTGTACAGCCTGGACCGCGGCACCAACATTCTCGACGGCGGCTCCGCGATCTATGGCGTCTATGCCTGCGCCGACGGGCTCTATGTGTCGGTCGCCGCCATCGAAATGAAATTCAGGGCCGATCTTTTCAGGCTGCTCGGCATCGAGCCAGGACGGACCGGAGTTGCGCGCCAGGATCGCTGCGGCATTCAAGACCAGGACCCGGGATGCGTGGTGCAAGGCGCTCGAAGGCAGCGACGCCTGCTTCGCCCCGGTGCTGACCATGGCGGAGGCGCCAGAGCATCCGCACAACAAGCAGCGCCAGACCTTTGTCGAGATCGACGGCGTGCTGCAGCCGGCGCCGGCGCCGCGCTTCGGGCGAACCAAGCCCGCACTGCCGACGCCGCCGGAAGAGCCGGGCGCCGGCACCCGCGATGCGCTGCTAGATTGGGGATTTTCCGAAGCCGAGATTGCGACACTTGCCGCGGCAAAAGCGATCATGCTGCCGCGGGCATAAGGGAGCCGAACGCCGCCTCCCCTCTTCGTCATGGCCGGGCTTGTCCCTCGGATATATCCGACTCGCGTTCTTGCAACGGACGTAGCCCGGTGTAGCGAGTTGCTGTGCATCAACGTCTTTTTGCGGCCGCCGCCATCAGGACGTGGATGCCCGGCACAAGGCCGGGCGTGACGGCGTTGGGTATTGAGACGCAGCGCCTCGTGCCCTGCTAGGGCTGCTCAGTCTCCCAGCTCCATTTTTCCAACCCTGTAATTCCGTCGTGCGGGATCGCGCTGCGCGCTTGCGCGCATGCATTCCCATCCCGCGTCACCAGCCCTTGACTCCCCTTCCGCGGCGGGCTTTAGCTATTCCTATTGTTGAAATATCTTTCACAATAGTGAAAACACATGAAATCAGCCGCGCGCTCATTCGATCTGTTCGAGACGTTTGCGAAACTGCAGGCGCCGATCACGCTGTCCGATCTCGCCCGGCAGATGAAGATGCCGGTGTCCACCTGCTTCAACCTGGTGCGCACCTTCGAGCAACGGGGATACCTGTATTCGCTGGGCGCGCGCCGCGGCCTGTATCCGACCAAACGGATGCTGCAGCTCGTCACCACCATCGCGCAGCACGATCCGATCGGAACACGGGTCTCCAGCGCGCTGTCCGACCTGCGCGACAAGACCGGCGAGACCGTGGTGCTGTCGAAACGCAGCGGCGACAAGGTCGTGTACATGGAGGTGTTCGAATCATCGCACCGGATCCGTTATTCGGCCGCAGTCGGCGAGATCCGCGATATCCATGCCAACTCGATGGGCAAGGCGCTGCTGGGGCAACTTCCGGAAGCGGAACGCAAAGCCGTTATCGCCAAGCTGAAGTTCACCAAATACACCAAGCAGACGCTGGTATCGGCCGCGGCCTATGCCACCGACATCACGAAATCCATCAAGCGTGGCTACTGCCTCAATGATGGCGAGAGCGTTCCCGACGTTGTGGCGATCGCCGTCGCCTTCAAGATCAACGACGAACACTTTGCAGTTGCCCTCGCCGGGCCGCGCTACCGCATGAAGGATGAGATCGCCGCCCGGGCCGAACAGTTGCAACGCGCCTGCCGGTCCGTGGCCGACCCGGACTGACATTTCGAAACATACAAAAAGCAGAAGAAGAAAAAATACGGGAGAACATCAATGAGGATCACGTCACGCATCGCCGCCGCGCTCGCAATCGCACCGTTTGCGAGCGCGGTGATCGTCACGGCCGCCGCAATCGCACCGGCCGCCGCCGATCCCGTGACGCTGCGCGTGGCGGATTCGTTTCCGAGCGGGCACTACATCAGCGAGCAGGTCACCAAATGGTTCATGGAGCGCGTGACCAAGGAAACCGGCAACGCAGTGGCGTTCCAGTATTATCCCTCCGAGCAGCTCGGCAAGGCCAAGGACATTCTGGCCCTGACGCAGACCGGTGTTGCGGACATCGGTTATGTCGCACCGTCCTTTGTCACCGACAAGCTGCCGCTGTCGGTGGTCGCCGAGCTTCCGCTGCGGTTCTCGACGTCATGCGAGGGCACCAAGGCCTTCTACAAGCTCGCCACCGACGGCATCCTGGCCCAGCGTGAACTGGCGCCGAACGGTGTCCGGCTGCTGTTCACCATTGTACTGCCGCCCTACCAGATCTTTCTGCGCGGCGCGGCATTTCCCGGCATCGAAGCTCTCAAGGGCCTCAAGATCCGCACCTCCGGCAAGGCGAAAGAACTCGCGGTACAAAAATTGGGGGCGGTGTCGCTGCAGATCGCCTCACCCGACGTTTACCAGGCCCTGTCGCGCGGCACCATTGACGGCATGCTGTTCCCCTACTCCAGCATCTTCTCCTACGACGTGCAGGACCAGATCAAATCGGCCTCGGTCGGCGCCAACTTTGGCAGCTTCGTGGTGACGTATGTGATTTCGGAGAAGCGCTGGAAAACGCTCACGCCGGAGGTCCAGCAGGCCATGCTGCGGATTGGCCGCGAAACCACCGAGCGCGGCTGCGAGATATCCCAGCACAACGAGCTGCAGGACCAGGAAAAGCTCAAGGCGCGCGGCGTACTGGAAACCGAATTCAGCGGCGCGGACAAGGCGCGTATCGAAACCGAAATGGCGGCTGTCAGCAAGGAGTGGGCGAAAGAACTCGACGGCCGCGGCAAACCCGGCTCGGACGTGCTGACCGCGTTCGAAGGCGCGCTGAAATGAGCCGGCCCCACGCAAGCGCTGAAACAGCCCCCAAGACCGGTCCGCTCAATGGCCTCAAGGTGCTCGACCTCACCACCGTGCTGATGGGCCCCTACACCACCCAGATTCTCGGCGACATGGGCGCCGACATCATCAAGATCGAATCCCCCGAAGGCGATTCGGTGCGCGGGATCGGACCGTTTCGCAATCCCGGCATGGGCGCAATTTTCCTGCAGGCCAACCGCGGCAAGCGAAGCATCGTGCTCGATCTCAAGCAGCCGCAGGGGCGCGAAGCCCTGCTGAAGCTGGCCGAAACCGCTGATGTGCTCATCACCAACCTGCGCCCGCAGGTGATGGAACGGCTGAGGCTCGGTTATGCCGATGTCGCCGCCACAAATCCCGACATCATCTATGCGGGGCTTTTCGGTTATGGACAGGATGGCCCCTACGCGGCCCGTCCAGCCTACGACGATCTGATGCAAGGCGGAACCGGCATTCCCAGCTTGGTGCAGCGCGCCGGAAATCCGGGACCGCGCTACGCGCCGCTGGCGATTGCGGATCGTGTGGTCGGCATCTGGGCGGTCGGCGCCATCACCGCCGCGTTGTGGCATCGCGAGCGCAGCGGCGAAGGCCAGCGCATCGATATCCCGATGTTCGAAACCATGACCCAACTGGTGCTCGGCGATCACATGGGGGGCGGCCTGTTCGAACCCTCGCTCGGCCCGATGGGATACGGCCGGCTGCTGTCGCACGATCGCCGGCCCTACCCGACCAAGGACGGTTACGTCTGCGCGCTGGTCTACAGCGACAAGCAGTGGCGCCGCTTCTTCGAGGCGATCGGCGAGCCCGAGATCTTCAGCGCCGATCCGCGCTTCGCGACCATCACCAGCCGCTCCCGGCATATCGACGAGATCTATGCGATGGTGACGAACTACATGACGCAGCGAACCACGGCGGAATGGGTGGCGCTGCTGTCCGCCATCGATATCCCGGTCGAACCGCTGCGCACCGTCGAAGAGCTGGTCGACGATCCGCATCTCGTGGCCAAAGGATTTTTCCAGACCCAGCAGCACCCGACCGAAGGGCCGCTGCGCATGCCCGGCGTGCCGACCACGTTTTCGAAGTCACCTGCCGCCGTCGGCGGCCCGGCGCCGCGGCTCGGCGAGCACAGCCGTGAGATCCTGCGTGACGCGGGCTACGCCCCGGCGGCGATCGATGCGCTGCTGGCAAGCGGCGTGACCTCGGAGCCACGCGCCTTAGAGCAAGATGTACCCGAGAAGATCCCATCATGAGCAAACCGGGAGCCCTGCTGGGGCGCGGCCTGTACTTTGATGACCTCTCCGTCGGAGCATGGTTTCACACGGCCGGGCGAACCATCACCGAAACCGACCTCTCCAATTTCGTCAACCTGACCTGGCTGACCGAAGAGCTGTTCACCAACGCCGCGGACCGCGACAATATGGCGATCAGGGAACGCGTCGTTCCCGGCGCCCTGGTCTATTCATTCGCCGAAGGCTTGCTCACGCCATTCATGCAGGGAACGGGTCTGGCCTTCCTGCACGCGGAACTCGATGTGAAGGGGCCGACCCTGGTCGGCGATACCATTCATCTCGAATGCGAAGTGTCGGAGCTGCGTCCGGCGTCCAAGGGACATCGTGGGCTGGTTCGCTGCACCAACCACGTCCGGACCCAGCGCGGCGACACTGTTCTCGTCTACACGCCGCTGCGCCTGATGAAGATGCGGCCACAATGATCCTCAAACGCCTCGATCGTGCGCTGACCCTGGTGGAGCGCGTCGCCGCCTCCCTGGCGGCATTCGCGCTGTTCCTGATCATGACCATCGTCGCCAGCGACGTCGCATTGCGTTATCTGTTCAATCGCCCCTGGGGATGGTCCTACGATTTCATCTCGCTCTACGTCATCGTCGGACTGTTTTTCCTGGCGCTGTCACGCACCTTTGCCGTTCACGGTCACATCAGTGTCGATCTGCTGCATCATTACCTGACACCGTCGGGACGGCGCTGTTGCGAACTGATGATCTGCCTGTTGTCTGCGGGACTGTTCGCACTGATGACGAAAGCTGGCGCGCTCCGTGCCTGGGAGCATTACATCGACAATGACATCCTGGCGGGCGCGTTCGCCTGGCCGGCATGGGCTTCGGCGGCATTCGTGCCGCTCGGCGCCGGCATGATCACCCTGCGCCTGCTGCTGTCTGCGGTGTGTCACGGCTATACCCTCGCCACGGGAGACGAGGTGATCGCGCTGCCCCCGATTGCCGGATCGGCACAAGCCATTGAAAGTGGGGCCTTCGAATGATCGTTGCTCTGGTCATTGCCGGCCTCTTCATCCTGCTCACCATCGGCACGCCGGTCGGTTTCGCCATGGCGATCGCCGGCGGCGCCGGCCTTTGGCTGATCGGCGGCCCGGACATGCTGTCGGGCATTCTGCAGACATCGCCGCTCTCGGTGGTCGGATCGTACGAACTGCTGACGATCCCGATGTTCCTGCTGATGGCGGAGATGGTGCTGGTCAGCGGGGTCGCCGACGATCTGTTCCGCGCCGCCGCGGCCTGGATCGGGCGCGTGCCGGGCGGGCTCGGCATGGCGACGGCGCTGGCGGGCATCAGCAGCGATGCCACCTGCGGCTCGAGCACCGCGTCCGCCGCCACACTCTCCTCGACCAGTCTGCCGGCCATGCTCAAGCAAGGCTACGAGCCGAAAATGGCGGCGGGCGTCGTCGCCATCTCGGGCACGCTGTCGATGCTGCTGCCGACCAGCGTCGCGCTGGTGATCTACGGCCTGCTTGCGGAGGTGAACATCGGCAAGCTCCTGGTCAGCGGCATCATCCCGGCGATCCTGGTGACGCTGACGATCATGGCGACCATCCTCTTCCTGGTCTGGCAGGATCCGACCCGCGCGCCGTCGCTGACCAACGTGCCGATGCATGAGAAATTGCGGCTCCTGAAAGCCGTCGGCCCGATGCTGGTGCTGTTCGGAATCGTGACCGGCGTGATCTACACCGGCATCGCCACGCCGACCGAAGCCTCGGCGTTCGGCGCCACCGGCGCCTTTGCCCTCGCCATCTGGCGCGGCCGTATCAACCGCCACACCCTGCTGCACGCTTTCAGCCGCGCTGCGCAAGGCACCTGCATGATCACCATGATCCTGGTCGGCGCCAGCATCTTCGGTTATTTCTTTACACTGACGCAGTCGACCCAGGATCTGGTGCATTGGGTCGGTCATCTCGATGTCTCGCGCTGGGTCATCATCGCGCTCATCCTGTGCGGCTACATCGTGCTGGGATCGTTCATGGACCAGATCGCGATCCTGGTGCTGACCGTGCCGATCGTGCTGCCATTGATCAAAAGCCTCGGCTTCGATCCGATCTGGTTCGGCGTCATCAAGATCGTCACCGCCGAAGTCGGCATGATCACGCCGCCGATCGGACTGAACTGCTTTATCGTGGCGCGTTATGCCAACCGCCCGGTCGCCGATGTCTTTCATGGCATCTTCCCGCACTTCATCGCCCATCTCATCATCATCGCGATCTTTGTCGCATTCCCCTCCATCATCCTGTGGTTGCCGTCGCGCATGTAACGCGCGGCCCGCGCGTCCGGAGACTCAAGCCATGACGCAAACCGATAATCCCTTGCTGGACATGGCCAACCGCCTGTTCGGCGATCTCTGCCAGCCGAAGGACCTGGCCGTCGCCGAAACCGGCCAATGGCCGGCGGCGGGTTGGGCCGCAGTCGAAGCGGCAGGATTGCCGGGCGCGCTGATCCCCGAAAACGCCGGCGGCTTTGGCGCCACCCCCGTTGAGGCCCTGTCGGTGTTGCGCGCCGCCGGCGAGCACGCGCTGCCATTGCCGCTTGCGGAAACCATGATGGCGAACCGGCTGTTGGCGCAGGCCAATCTGGCCATCCCGGACGGTGCGATGAGTGTGCTGGCTTCCGCTGACGCCTCAACGCTCAAACTGATGCGCGAGAACGGGCGATGGACGCTCAGTGGCCCATTGCGTCATGTCCCCTGGGGGCGGCATGTCAACACCGTTGTCGTGGTGATCGATGTCGACGGCCAGCCCCATGTCGCACGCATTGCGACCGGCGGCGCAAAACGCGAGCTTGCGGACAATATCGCATGCGAACCGCGCGACACGCTGACGATCGACGGGACGCTGACCGACGATGATGTTGCCGTGTCCGACATATCGGCTCTCGACCTGCGGGCCCTGGGCGCCGCAATGCGAAGCCAGCAGATAGCGGGCGCGCTGTCCCGCATCACTGCCATGACGGTGCGTTACGCCCAGGACCGGGTTCAATTCGGCCGCCCGATCGGCAAACTTCAGGTGATCCAGCAAAATCTTGCCGTGCTGGCGACACAGACGGCGGCGGCCGGCGCGGCGGCCGACCTCGCCGCTGAAGCCGTGACCGCCTCCGGTCTCGACCATCTCGCCATTGGTTGCGCCAAGATCAGATGCGGTGAAGCTGCCGGCATTGCTGTCCTGCACGCCCATCAGATTCATGGCGCGTTTGGCTTTACCCATGAGCATAGCCTGCACTTCTACACCAAGCGGCTGCTCGCCTGGCGCGACGAGTTCGGCAACGAGATCGAATGGGGCGCGCGTGTCGGTCACGCCGTCATCGCCAATGGCGCGGACCAACTGTGGGCCAGCATCACCGCCATCGGAGCAACGCGATGAGCCAGTTTTCATTTGCAGCGCCGCCGCTGTCTGCCGAGGCCGAACAGGTTCGTTCCGAGGTCCGGGATTTTCTCCGCGTTGAACTGGCCGATCGCACCGCACTGGAGCGGGCCGAGAGCTGGAACGGCTGGAGTGCGGAGTTCAGCGCCAAGATGGGCGCGCGCGGCTGGATCGGCATGACATGGCCCAAACGTTATGGCGGTCACGAGCGCAGCGCACTTGAGCGTTATGTGGTGCTGGAAGAGATGCTCGCCCATGGCGCGCCGGTGTCGGCGCACTGGATCGCCGACCGGCAATCCGGGCCGCTGCTGTTGCGTTCCGGCACCGAACACCAACGCCTCGACGTGCTGCCGCGCATCGCCCGCGGCGAGTGTTTCGTCTGCATCGGCTTGAGCGAACCGGATGTCGGCTCCGATCTCGCCTCGGTGCGAACCCGGGCGGTGGCGATGGACGGCGGCTATCGCATCAACGGCACCAAGCTGTGGACCACCAACGGCCATCGCAGCCACTACATGATATTGTTCTGCCGCACCGGGGATGGCGAGCGTCATCAGGGCACCAGCCAGTTCCTGATCGACATGACCACACCGGGCATCGAGGTCCGCCCCGTGGCGGCGCTGACCGGCGAACATCACTTCAACGAGATCGTGTTCAGGGATGTCATCGTCCCCGCCGATTGCGTGATCGGCACCCTCGGCGAAGGCTGGCAGCAGGTCACCTCGGAACTCGCCAACGAGCGGAGCGGCCCCGAACGCTTCCTGTCCTCCTTCACGCTGCTGGTCGAACTGGTGCGCGCGCTCGGCGCCTCGCCATCGGATCACGCAACCGCCGCGATCGGTCGCCTTGTGGCGCATATCGTTGCGCTGCGCCGGATGTCGCGCTCGGTCGCGGGCATGCTGCAGGCGGGAGCCGACCCGATGCTGCAAGCCGCAATCGTGAAGGATCTCGGCGCCCTGCTCGAACAGGAGATTCCGGAGATCGCCCGGCTCCTGGTTGGCGCCGAGCCCGTAGCGGCATCGACCGCAAACTTCTCGGCCGTGCTGGCCTATACGGCACTGCATGCGCCGTCGTTTTCGCTGCGGGGCGGAACTCGGGAGATTTTGCGCGGCATCATCGCCCGCGGTCTCGGGCTACGCTAGTGGTTGCAAGACTTGCAAAGACAGGCCGACAACAAGGTTCAACAGCGGAAACCACACCAGCGAACAAGTTACACACCTGCGCGAAACACCGGGCAACATGGGCTCCGCAAGCAAATTTGAGCGAACGAAACCTGTTCCGCATGACGGGCCCGGCTGACTTGCTGCGCCCCCTGGTCTAGTCTCCGCGCCGACCCGACATCAAAGTTCGGGCGCCAACGGCCAGGGAGAACACCTGTGAGCAGCAACCTGACAGAACAAGAACTTGCCGCACTGATGCCGTCCGAACTCTGCCAGTACAAGACACCAATCCCGACCCAGATCGTCTCCAGCGACGAATTCTATCCCGACCCGCAGAACGAGCGACAGCGCGAGGTGGAAACCCGGATGCTGGCCATGGCCGACGACCTCGGCGGCAAGCAGGGCCTCGACCGCCGCCGCTTCTTCCAGTCCGCGGCCGGCATGGCCGCCGCCTATCTCGCGATGAACGAGGTCTATGGACCGCTGTTCGAGGTGAGCAAGGCGGAAGCGGCGACGCCCGCGATGGCCCAGGAGCGTGCCGATGCGCTCAAAGACCAGTTCATCATGGACATGCACACCCATTTCCTGCGCGACGACACCCGCATCATGTCGTTCGTCGAAATGCGCAAGGCGGTCGGCAAGGCCGGCTGGAACAAGCAGCTCGCCGATCACGAGCAGACCATCGAGGACCTGAAATTCAACAACTACAAGAAGGAGATGTTTCTCGACAGCGACACCAAGATCGCATTGATCTCCTCGGCGCCCTCCGACATCGAGCAGGATTGGTTCCTGACCAACGAACAGATCGCCGCCGCGCGCAAATCCATCAATGACGAAGCCGGTTCGCGCCGCGTGTTCGCGCATGCGATCTTCACGCCGGGCCAGCCGGGCTGGCTCGACAAGCTTGACGCCGCGCTGGCGCTGAATCCGGAGTCCTGCAAGGGCTACACCATCGGCGACAACACCCACAAGGAGATCAGCCGCTACCCGTGGCGGCTCGACGACGAGAAGGTGACCTACAAGGGTTATGAGAAGATGGTGGCCGCGGGCATCAAGAATGTCTGCGTGCACAAGGGGCTGTTCCCGCCGGGTATCGAAAAGCAGTATCCGAACCTGCGCGGCTTTGCCGACGTCGCCGACGTGGGACAGGCGGCGAAAGACTGGCCGCAACTCAATTTCGTCATCTACCATTCGGCCTACCGCCATGTCGGCGGCGATCCAAGACAGGCGCTGGCGGAGTTCGAGAGGACCGGCCGCATTTCATGGACCAGCGACCTCGCCGACATCCCGGCGCAGTATGGCGTCAATAATGTCTATGGCGACGTCGGGCAATTGTTCGCGACCACACTGGTCGCCGAGCCCAATGTCTGCGCCGCGCTGATGGGCACCCTCATCAAGGGCCTCGGCGTCGATCACGTCTGCTGGGGCACCGATGCGCTGTGGACGGGAGGCCCGCAATGGCAGATCGAGGGCCTGCGCCGGCTGGAAATCCCCGAGGCGATGCAGAAGAAGCACGGCTATGCGCCGCTCGGCGCCGCCGATGGCCCGGTCAAGACCGCGATCTTCAGCGGCAACAATGCGCGCCTCTACAACATCAACCCCAAGAAGGCGATGCTGGAGATCAAGGGCGATCGCTTCGCGGCAATGAAGGCCAACTACGACAAGAACGGACCGGAGCCGTCCCACACACGCTACGGCTACGTGGTGCCGAACGGACCGATTGACCACTCAGTGTTTGCGTAGGCGATACCGTTTGGCCGGCATCAGGTGCTCCGGCTGCGCAGCCGGGGCACTCGACAGTGGCCGCACGAACGCGGAACGAACCAAGGCGGTATTTTCAGACAAGACCCAACACCGTCAGCGATCATGCGTCAGGAGCGGCCGCGGCCTGCAGACGATGCCGCGTCACGCGAAGTGCGGCGACAACGAGGATGATCGCTGCAGCGAGGCCGAATACGCCGGCCACCGCGGCCGCGACGGAAAATCCCTGCGCGAAGGCGTCCGCAAGCAGCGTCCGAAACAGGGCCGGCGCGATGTCGAGACCTGCCGGCAGCTCATGCCGACGAACCGCGAGGCCAGCGAGCGCGGCTGAGTCGCCGGCGCCAGCATCGGACAGCGCACCGTCTAGTGATGTCACGGCCCGCAAACTCATGAACGTCCCCAGCAGCGCGATGCCGATGGTCATTCCGGCCTGCCGCAACGCATTCGTGGTCGCCGAGGCGGCGCCAGTGCGCTCGCGTGGGGCGCTCGCCATGGCCGCGGCCCCCGTGGTCGGAACCGTGAGACCAAGCGCTATGCCCAGACACGCGAACAGCACTGCAACCACCCCATAAGGCGTGCGCGGCGTGAACATGGTCATCGCGAGCATGGACACGCCCAGCAGGATATAGCCGACCACCATCAGGCGATGCATGCCGTAGTGGCGAGCGAGCTTGCCGAACAACGACGACACCACGGCCATCGCGGCGAACACCGGCGCCATGCGCCAGCCGGTCTGGGTCGCGCTCCATCCCTGCGCCTGCTGGAGAAACAGCGAGAACAGGAACAGGCTGCTGTAGCCGGAAAAACCAAGGACAAAGGACGCGAAGTTCACGGCAGCGAATATCCCCTCGCGAAACAGATCGACCGGAAGAACGGGACGAGCCACCCGCAATTCGACGACAATAAAAAGACCGAAGGCGATCAGCGCACACGCAAGGGCGATGACGGTCTGCGCGCTGTCCCATCCGGCGTGTCCCGCACCGATCAGCCCGTAGGTAAGCGCGCCAAGGACGATGATGCTGAGGACCTGCCCGGCGGGGTCGAGCGCGGCATGATCGGGATGCGCGCTCTCCTCGACGCCCCACAGGCCAAGGCCGATGGCCAAGACACCGATCGGCAGGTTGACCAGAAAGATGGCAGGCCAGCCGACATGATCCACAAGCAGGCCTCCGACCATCGGCCCGAGGATCAGCGAGATGGCGCTGAAGGATGACCAGCCGCCGATGGCGTGCGCGCGCTCGAGCTGATCGGGAAACGCCTGAGTAAGGATCGACAACGCGCCGGGGATCACCAGTGCACCCGCCACGCCCTGGATGGCGCAGCCGGCAATGAGCAGCACAAGCGAGGATGCGGATGCCGAGATCATCGCGCCAAGAGCGAACACGACGACACCGCACAGCCAGATGCGCTTGCGTCCATACCGATCCGCCAGCGGCCCGGCGGAGAGCATGAACGCCGACAGGCAGAGCGTGTAGGAGCCGACCACCCATTGTAGGCCGGACAGGCTGATGCCGAGGTCGGCCTGGATAGCCGGGAGTGCGACGCTGACCACACTGATGGCGAGCGTCGCCATGAACGTTCCGAGATAGACGGCGGCGACCGCAACGGGTCTGCGGGAGGAAGCCATTTGGACACCGATGGTTTTGATTTCTATTCACTATCGTACTTCGACCGACCGTCGGTCGACAATACTAAGCTTTTCAAGAATCACTATAATGTGCCAACAATCGACTTAGGGTCGGTGAAGGTGGGAGACCGAAGGCTTGGCGATGAAAACAAGGGTTGGCGACACCGGACGGGTGCAACGGCCGCGGAAACGGATGATCCTGCCCGCCGAGGTCCGGGTGGACGACCTGATGTCGGCCGCGGCCGAGCTTTTCATCGACAAGGGGATCGAGGCCACCACCATCAACGACATCGTGGCGCGGGCCGGCGTCGGCAAAGGCACATTCTATCATTACTTCACGACCAAGGAGGACGTGATCCTGGCGCTGCGCGAGCGCTTCTCGCGGGATTTCACCGCGCTGGTCGCGGAGGAAATCGCGCGCTGCGCCGACGACGATCACGCGGCGCGGTTGGCCGCGTGGATCCGCAGCACCGTGGAAGCCTATGTCGCAAACTACAAGCTGCACGACGTGGTGTTTCACGACTTCCGCCACAGCAATCGGGACTCCCGGGACAAGGAGATCGTCATCACGCAGCTTGCGGCGGTGCTGACCGCAGGCGTCGGGGCCGGCGCGTGGTTGCTCCCCGACGTGCGCGCCGCGGCAATCGTGATCTTCGACGGCATGCACGGCGTCGTGGACGACGCCATCAACGCCGGTCAGGGAGATACGCAGGCGATCTGCGCGACGCTGTCGTTGCTGTTCGAGCGCATGCTGGCGGCGTCACCGCCCATGACCTGAACAAGCGGGCTGTCCGGCAACGCGCGCGTCCCGCCTCGAGAAACATCAGCGGAACGCGCGATGGTATTTCTCCGATCATGACCGGCGATCATACACATCTTGGAAAATCAGCATACGCGCCAGATGGCGCTCATTGTCGCGCGGGAAGCCGCATTGCGCCGCAAATTCGTCGGCGTCACGGTAGGTCCCGAAGAGCCGGTCCCAGATCGGCAGGTCGCCATAATTACCGGCATGGACGTCCAACTCATGGTGCAGCGAGTGCAACTCCGGGGTCTGGATAAAATATTTCAACCAGCGCGGAGACCTGAAATTGGAGTGGTAGAAGAACTCACCGATCGCGGCGAACACGTTGAACCACATCGAGCCTTCGATGGAGCAGCCCAGCAGCGGAAGGAGGATGGCAGCGGCAAGCGCGCTGTCAGCCAGAATCTCGATCGGATGTTTATAGAACGACGTGATCGTCTCGATCCGGGCCGGAGAATGGTGAATCTGATGAAACAGCACCCACCATCCCTTCATGTGACGAATCCGATGCCACCAATAGAAGAAAAACGTGCCGACAAACCAGCCGATGAAGCCCTCGAGCGCCGGCAACTTCAGCGCCCTCATATCGAACAGCGACGCGCTTCCGAAAAGGTGAATCCAAAACCCGCTGGTGGCCAGGGTGATGCCGACCTGAAACAGCGTAATCAGCAGCGCACGGCCATACCAGCCTGGCGCATTGGGCAATTCCCGGCCGGGCGCAAGCCGCTCCAGGGTCATGAAGGCGATAGCTGCCAATACGATCAGCAGCACTGTGAGGATGAGGGATGTCATGGCGGATCACCTTATGTGAGGATCCGGAGCCAACTCTCGACGCGCCGGATCACTGAGTGCCGTCATCACAACAGCACCCGCGGTTCCGACGGTCGATGACACGTACGTGCTAGAGGGAGATCCGATCTTCCGGCAAAGCCCGCGCCCCTTATTTGAGGGCCGCGATCAGCTGGCTGCGCTTGCTGATGCCCAGCCGTTCGTAGATGCCGCGGAAATGATTTCCCACGGTGTGCTCGGAGATCCCAAGACGTGAAGCGATGGTCTTGTCCGGCAATCCCATCAGCGCAAGGTCCACCAATTGCCGCTGGCGATCGGTCAGCCGCGTGAGGTCGACCGTCGAGCGTGCAACCTGTTCGGTGGCAAGAAACAGCGCATGAAGCACCGGAGCGATCAGATTGAGAGACGCCCGCGTGCTCGCGGGATCGTCCGCCGCGACGCCGGAGAAGCTGATATAGGTCCCGGTGCCGGCGAAAGGATCAACCACGCCATGCGCGGCGACAACGCCGAGCGAGAATTGTCTGATCTCCTCGAGCTCACGCTCGGTGGCAAAAGCCGGCGGGTGTGCGGGATCGAGGATGAAAGCGGCGCGGTTTTGCACCCACCACGCAAAACAGCCTCGCGATGTCAGATCGAACGCATCATCGAGGCTCGCAATGAAGTCCGGCTGATAGCCCGACGTCAGCAGGTTGCGCATGCGGATGCGACCACCGGACAAACGGCCATAACCGCCAAGGAATCGCTGAAAGGGCAAAAAACGCCGAAGCGGCCCCTCGACCCAGCTCAAGATATGATCTTCCGTCATCGATCCAGAGGGGACCGCGTTCAGCGCATCAATCCAGGCCTTCAGATTCAGCTTCGACTGGTCCGCCAGGTCTCTCTGCGCGCTGTCAGGCTTGGGTTTACCGGCTTTCACGCCTGTTGTGCGTCGTCCCGCCTTGCTGATCACGCCGAACTCACCCTTCCCCCGTTGCGCGTACAAGCTGATGGACCAGGATACCGACCGCCTGGCGGCCTGCGACCCGACCAAGCCGCATTTTTTTCATAAGGGAAAATAGCAGCGATCGGCGCGACATCAACGGCCGACATCCGTCGCAATTCCAGCCATCTCCGAATATGATACGGGCCATCCCGAATATCAATTTGATCGCGTGGAAGCTTCGGGCTACTTCCGCAGGTGGGCACCGTGACGCTGCCCCGGAGTGGACTCGACGTGCATTCGACGATACCTGGCCGGCAAAAGGGGACAACGAAGCCTCTCGCCATCGCCTTTGCGGGCGCGCTCGCGCTTGCCACCATCATGGGGATCGGCCGGTTCGCGTTCACACCCGTGCTGCCGATGATGCTGGCGGATGGCCTCATCGATCTCAAGGGCGGCAGCCTGCTGGCAACCGCCAACCTGATCGGCTATCTGCTCGGCGCGCTGGTTTGTATTGCACTGCCATCGCTGCTCGCCCGCCTGGATCGGTGGCGGCCCTTGAGCACCACCATCATCCGCTACGGTCTGCTGTCAACCGCGCTGCTGACATTGGCGATGGCCTGCCCGATCCCGCCGCTGTGGCCGATGCTGCGGTTTCTGGCCGGCGTGGTCACCGCGATCACCTTGATCTACACCGCCGGCTGGTGCCTCGCCCGTCTCGCGCGCGCCGGACAAGCGTCGCTGGGCGGCCTCATCTTCACCGGACCTGGCATCGGCATCGTGCTCTCGGGCATCGTGGCCAGCGCATTGACCGCGTTCAATCTCTCGTCGTCCGATGCATGGCTGGCATTTGGCGGCCTGGCCGCGGTCCTGACCGCGCTGACCTGGCGCATCTTCCAAGGCGACGACACACCGCTGGCGCCGGCCGTATCCGCACCGGTCTCCACCAGCGGCTGGAGCGCCGAACAACTGATCTTCGCGTTCGCCTATGGCCTGGCCGGATTCGGTTACATCATCACCGCCACGTTCATGCCGGTGATCGCCCGCGAAGCGCTGGCGGCCTCGCCCTGGATCGACCTGTTCTGGCCGATCTTCGGCGTCTCGATCATCTGCGGTGCGCTGCTCGCAAGCCGGATCCCGCATCATATCGACCTGCGTTATGTGCTGATCGGCAGCTACATCGTGCAGGCGGCCGGTATCCTGACATCGCTGGTCTGGCCGACGGTGCCCGGCTTCGTCCTCAGCAGCATCCTGATCGGACTGCCGTTCACCGGCATCACCCACTTCGCCATGCAGGAGGCCCGCCGCCTCAGCCCGCGCAAGGCGACAAGCTTCATGGCCCTGCTGACCGCGCTCTACGGCATCGGGCAGATCGCGGGGCCGCCGCTGGTCGGCCTGCTGCTGAACCATACGCCGACCCATGCCGCCGGATTTACGCTCGGGCTGCAAACTGCCGCCGCCAGCCTGCTGGTCGGCGCGATGCTTTATCTGTTCAAGATTCGCAGCTTTCCCCTCGTTCAAACCGGAGGATCCTGAGATGTGGCCGGATCGTCGAATTCAAGACCTGTTCGAAATCCAGTTGCCGGTGCTGCTTGCGCCGATGGCCGGTGTGGTGTTTGCCGATCTGGCCGTTGCGGTGGCGGAAGCCGGCGGCCTCGGCGCGCTGCCCTGCGCCATGTTCAGCCTGGAGCAGGTCCGCGCCGAGTTCACGGCGATCCGCAAGCGCACATCGAAACCGATCAATCTCAATTTCTTCTGCCACACGCCGCCCGCGATCGATCAGGCCCGTGAAACCAGATGGCGCGAGCGCCTGAAGTCCTACTATGACGAACTCGGCATCACGCCGGACACGCCGATCCCGACGTCGAACCGCACGCCGTTCGACGCTGCATTCTGCGATCTGGTCGAAGAACTCAAGCCGCAGGTGGTCAGCTTCCACTTCGGTTTGCCCGATGCCAAACTGGTGGCGCGCATCAAGCAGGCCGGTTGCAAGGTGATCTCGTCGGCGAGCACGGTGGCGGAAGCGATCTGGCTGGAAGAGCGCGGTTGTGATGCCGTCATCGCGCAGGGCGCGGAAGCCGGCGGCCACCGCGCCATGTTCCTGACCGAGGATGTCGCGACGCAGGTGGGAACGATGGCGCTGGTGCCGCAGGTGGTCGACGCGGTCAAGGTGCCGGTGATCGCCAGCGGCGCCATCACCGATGCCCGCGGCATCGTGGCCGCATTCGCGCTGGGGGCCTCCGCGGTGCAGATCGGAACCGCCTACATGTTCTGTCCGGAAGCGAAGATCGCCGCCCCGCACCGCAAGGTGCTGAGGGATGCGAAGAACCATCCGACCGCGATCACCAATGTGTTCACGGGCCGGCCGGCGCGCAGCTTCGTCAATCGCACGGTGTGCGAAGTGGGACCGCTGTCGGACCTCGCGCCGCAATTTCCATTGGCCGGCGGCGCGTTGACGCCGTTGCGCGCGAAATCCGAGCCGGCGGGCTCGGGCGATTTCATGTCGCTGTGGTCGGGCCAGGCCGCAGCGCTCGCGCGCGAGATGCCGGCAGGTGAATTGACGACGACGTTGATCGCGGAAGCCGAGGCGCTGACGAAGCGATTGGCGTGAGGCATTTTCCACCGCAAAGGTGAAGCATCGTTGTTGGAGACAAAGACAATCCCGCCCACATTGTCATCACCGGGCTTGTCCCGGTGATCCCGCTTAGGAAGGCAGTACATCCCTAAGCGAGGTTGCCGGGACAAGCCCGGCAACGACAAAATACATAAATCTTGTGAGCTTTTTCGGCGGCCCCAGCTTTCATCGAGCTTCCAGCGACGCCGCGACCGCCGACAATCCGCCACCAAAACGCGCTTCCATGGCACGGCGGGCGACGATGGTGTCGTTGCCGGCATCGACCGCGACATCCGACCAGCGCACCACGGAGCCGTACGCAACGTCCCGGGTCAGCTTCACCCTGTGCGCGAGCCCGATCGGCAGCGCGCCGGCCTTGAGACTGTCGGCGGCCGGCATCAGCTTGCCCCACACCGTGTAGCCGCCCTCGCCGTCCAGCATCTCGCCGGCGTGCAGGTCGCGCTTGGCGACGGCTGCGACGTCGCCGCGGAAATCCTGCGGCTGCCCGGTCGGCTCGTTGCGCAGCGCGGCGGAGAGCACGGAGATGTTCAGTTCGAGGCCGATCAGATGATACGGCTTGTACATCGCCGCATAACGCCCGCTGGCATCGGTCTTGAGGCCATACTGGCGAAAGCAATCCGCCGCGTAATCGTTCGGCGCTTCCAGCACCACATAGACGCCCCAGCGCAGATCGCGGAACACCGGTCGGCCGTCACGTTCGAGCGACGAGACCACTTCCACCACGCCGGATCGGTCCAGCACGCCGCCCTTGTCGCGCGGCCGCATCACATGCGGCAGATCGTCGACACCGCACGGCGGAAACGCGAGACCACCGGCGGGAACATCGAGACCGGTCGCGTTGGCGATCGCCGCCATCTCGATGGCCGATTTGGTGCCGTCGAGAAAGGAATTGAACATCTGCGGATTCATGCCGGCGGACTGCGCCTCGCCCGCGGTCAGCCCGTAGTGTTTCCAGACCTCAGTTGGCGTGACATCGTGATAGGCTGGCAGGTACTTCGTGCCTTTTCCGGCCGCCACCACATGGAAGCCGGTGGCGCGCGCCCAGTCCACCATCTCCGCGGTCAGCGCCGGCTGGTCGCCATAGGCCAGCGAATAGACCACGCCGGCCTTGCGCGCTTCGTCGGCAAGCAATGGCCCGGCGAGCACATCGGCTTCGACATTGACCATGACGACATGTTTGCCGGCTGCGATCGCCGCGCGGGCGTGGCGAATGCCGACGGCGGGATTGCCGGTGGCTTCGACCACCACCTCGACCGGACCGCCCCTGATCGCGGCCGTACCATCATCGGTGAATGTGGTGGACTCGATCCGCGCGGCATCCCATCCCACGGTGCGGCAGGCCTCGCGCGCACGATCCGGATCGAGGTCGACAATGACGGCCACCTCTAATCCCGGCGTATGCGGAACTTGCGACAGGAACATGGAACCGAATTTGCCGGCCCCGATCAAAACCACGCGAACGGGTTTGCCGGCCGCGTGGCGCTTGTTCAACAGATGATGCAGATTCATGTCAGATGGTTCTATCCGCCCGGAGCGCGTTCACTTTGGATCGGCGCGCGAACAGGCTCCCTTTTTATTTTGACGTTTTTGTTTCGACGCATGTTTGTTTCGGCGCATGTTTATTTCGACGCATAGTCTCGCGACGAATCCAGTTCGCCTGAAAACACGCCCGCGTTATTCCGCAGCCTGCCGGTAACTACGCGCCAGCCGAACCAGCGCGTCGTCATCCACCGGCACGATCGGGGTGAAGTCCCGATGCGCCATGAACTCCGGCCGCGTCGGCGTGCGAATATGGTTCGAGACCGCGTTCAGGGTCAAGTCGACCATCTTGCGTGGGTAGGGCGTGATGTTGCCGGACGAACCGTGCACCAGATTGCCGTGGAACATCAGCACCCCGCCGGGCTTTCCGGTCGGCGCAACGATGCCGCCGGCCTCGACCAGCCGCGTCACGGTGTCCTCGTCGAGGGTCCACAGTGGATACGGCGCGACCGGCGTATCCATCACCACCTTGAGGTTTGCCGTGGACTGGCTGCGCGGCACCAGCAGCAGCGGGCCGTTGATCGGCATTACCTCGTCGAGGAACACCGAGATCTTCATCGCACGGGGCTGCGGCATCCCGTCGTCGCGCTTCCAGGCCCCGTAATCCTGATGCCACTGCCAGACCTCGGCGGTAAAAGCCGCCTTGGCGTCGATCTTGAGCTGATGGATATAGAGCGGCTCCTCGAAAATCTGCTGGACAGGCTCGACCAGCCGCGGATGCGCGCCCAGCAACCGGAAAGCTTCGTTGTAAGTGTGCACGGCAAATGCCGTTCGCGGCGCTCCGCTTTTTTCCCGCCACACTTCCGGGCGGCGTTCGTCATAGATCGCGACGGATTCATGCCTGAGCAGGTCCACCTCTTCCATGGTGAAAAGCTCCGGCAGGAACAGCCAGCCTTCGGTATGGAACGTCTCGATCTGCTGCGGCGTGAGTTTCATCGGGGCTTCCTCCGCAATCCTTTTCAGGCGGCACGGTTCGGCGCGCTCAGACGTTCCTCGGTGGTTCGTCCGGCCCTCAGCGCATGATCCTGGGCTGCGGCCTCGGCGGCGACCGCATCACCGGCCAGAATGTGTCGGACGATGACTTCGTGTTCGCTCCAGGCGCTGGAGCGATAGTCGGGTTGCGCAAGCACGCTCGCCATCGAGCGGCGCATGTGCGGCCACTGCGGCGCCACCATCTCCTCGATCGCTGGATTGCCCGACAGGCGATAGATCGCGCGATGAAAATCGACGTCGAGCGCGATCAGCATCGGCAGCGGCGTGGCCTCGGTGATGTCGTGCCCGGCCCGCAGGGCCTGCTCGAGGGCGGCGCATCCCGCGGCATCGATCCTGACACGCCCGGCCGATAGCCGCGCCGCCAGACTGTCGAAGGCGCCGCGCACTTCATAGAGCTGGCGAATACGGATCGGATCGAGTTGCGCGACTTCGAAACCCTTGCGACCGCTTTCCACGACCAGACCCTGGCGATGCAGCAGATGAAGGGCATGACTGACGGGCTGACGGGAGACACCGAGCCGTTCCGCCAGTTCGTTCTGCCGGATCCGCGATCCCGGCGGCAGCGAGTGGTCCGAGATCCCTTCCAGGATACGAGCGTAGACCTGATCGATCAGGTTCGGAGTCAAATCCAATGGAATCATGGGTTTACCTTCCAGAATTCGGAATTCCGAACTCAGAATTCGAAGATATCCCTGTCTCTATATAGGGTCAACCAGGGGGAACAGGCCTGACACCGGGGCAGCTTCACCCGCCCGGCCTGCCCTCGCCGTCCGGTTTCCGAGGTGTCTCCCATGTCTCCGAACACCGTGCTCCCGCCTCTCCGGCCATCCCCGCCTTGATCTCCCGCCCCCGCTGTTGCAGAGCTCGACCAGCATGGATTTCACTTCGGCTTGGGAATGGCGACCTGGCGCAGCGACATCGACGCCCTGATGTTTGAGGCCGACGACCAGCTCGGTCTCTGCATGGTGCATCGGCATGCCTTCCGCACATTGCTGCGATCCGTCCCCACCCCGGACGAGTGCGTGGCTTATTTCAACAGCCACCAAAGCGCCTTCCAGGCCGCAGCAGCCGCCAAGGTTGGCCGCAAAAAGCTGGCCGCCGGCGTGAATTTCCATCTCACCAGCCGCGATGTCGCGCGTGAGCTGCAAAAATAACGGTCGCGGCCAACCCCCGCATCGATTAGAACCGATGTCGTGAATTGAGGAGCCCGACATGCTGCAGACCCAGACCGCTCACCTGCCCGTCACCGCGACCAAGGACGCCAGCGTGGTGATCCAGGCCGTGATGGCGATGGCGCTCGGCCTGTTCGTGATCGGCATGGTCGGCTTTTCGCACATCGATGTGGTGCACAACGCCGCCCACGATGTCCGCCATTCCAACGCCTTCCCCTGCCACTGAGCCGTTGCCTTGATTTTTCGTTCGATCGTCTTCTCGGCCGCCGTTGCCGGCTTCATCGTCGGCGCGCTGATCACGGTGGTGCAGCAGTTCGGCACGGTGCCGTTGATCCTGAAGGGCGAGACCTACGAGAAGGCGGCTGAGAAAGCCGCCGCGACCAGCTCCATCGATAAAGCGTCCAGCGCCACGACCGTCGGGCATGCCGACCATGATCATGCTGGACATGATCACGCCGAAGCCTGGGAACCGCGCGACGGCTGGGAACGCAATTCCTACACCGCGGCCGCCAACATCCTGACCGCGATCGGTTTTGCACTGCTGCTGTCGGGCATCTTCGCGCTGCGTGACCACGCGGTGACGTGGCATGAAGGCCTGCTGTGGGGGCTCGGCGGCTTTGCGGTCTTCACGCTTGCGCCCGGCCTCGGCCTGCCGCCGGAACTGCCGGGCATTCCGGCCGCGCCGCTGCTTGCACGACAGATCTGGTGGGTTGCAACGGCCGTCGCGACCGCCGGCGGACTGGGCCTTGTGTTTTTGAAACGCGCCCCCTGGGCCGCCGTTCTCGGCATCGCCCTGATCATCGCGCCGCACATCGTCGGTGCCCCTCAGCTCGATGACGTGCACACCAATGTGCCGGAAACGCTGTCGCATCAGTTCGTCGTGGTGACCACGATGACAAGCCTGCTGTTCTGGAGCCTGCTGGGCTCTCTCAGCAGCCTCGCCTACCGGTATTTCTCCTCTCCTGCGCCGGCCGTGATCCGCGCCGGACAGTGATCCGATCAATCCGAACATGTATGAACGTGTCTGTCGATTGACGGCCGAACCACAGCCCCGTATCGTCTTTTTGACGGTTCCCTTCGGGGATCAAAAGGGAATGCGGTGCGGGTTCGATCTCTTGTCTGACCTCATGCCGCGGCTGTCCCCGCAACTGTAAGCGGCGAGCCTTTCGCCAGACGCGTGATACGCGAAGCCACTGGGCACGAAGCCCGGGAAGGCGGTGAAAGGCACCGACCCGCGAGCCAGGAGACCTGCCGTCAGTCGTGGTCACACGCGAGCACATTGGGCGGGGGCGTCCTGATGGGAGCCGAGCCGTCGCCTGCAAGGCAATGGTGAGACTGCGTTCGCGGTGACGTGCCACGTTACTGCGAGTTGACCCAATGCTTCCGCATTCCTTTCTGGTGTTCCGGCAACGTACCGGCCTGATCTGCTGCCTGACGTTGTCCTCGTTCCTGTTTCCCACTGACGGCTGGGCACAGACCAGCGCACCACCGCCATCGCTCGACCCCATCGAGATCACCCCGAAACCCGCGCCCCGCAAAAAGCCGGTGCGGGCCGGCAATGCGCGCGGGCGCGCAGCCGCCGTTGCATCGCGCCAAACCCGTTCGGCCGGAACCACCGCTCCGTCTGCGACATCGCAGCAGGCAGCAACCAAGCCCACGCTCGACTTGAAGCAGGGCAGCGCGACCGGCAGCCGGCTCAATCTGACACCGCTGGAGACGCCGGCGAGCGTCGAGAGCATCAGCGCAGAGACCATCAGCGAGCGCGGCCAGCACAACGTGCTCGACGCAGTCACGCAGAACGCAACCGGCATCACCGCAACCCCGCAACCGGGCAACGGCGGCCTCTCCTTCACGTCCCGCGGCTTTTCGGGTGGCAACTCGGTGATGACGCTTTACGACGGCACCCGGTTCTATCCGGCGTCGGGCACCCTCACCTTCCCGTTCGACACCTGGTCGGCGGAGCGCATCGACGTGCTGCGCGGTCCCGCATCGGTCTTGTACGGCCAGGGCGCAATCGGCGGCGTCATCAATGTGATTCCGAAGAAGCCGCTCGACGTGCAGCACAATGAAGCCGAACTGTCGCTCGACACCAACCTGACGCGGCGGCTGTCGGTGGACAGCGGTGGTCCAATCAGCCCCAACGTAACCTATCGTCTCGCCGCCACGGGCAATATGTCCGACGGCTGGGTCGATCGCGACAGAACATCGAACCTTGCGATCTCGGCCGCGGTTCGGTTGCAGGCAGCGGACAACCTCGCCTTCACATTCTCCAACGACTACGGCGATCGCAAGCCCTCGCGCTACTTCGGCACGCCGCTGGTCAACGGCATGCTCGACGACGCGCTGCGGTTCAAAAACTACAACGCGCAGGACAGCAACATCCGCTATCAGGACAACTGGACCCAGTTCAAGACCGAGTGGGATGTCAACGACAGCGTCTCGGTGCGCAACACCATGTACACCTTGACCAGCCACCGCCAGTGGCGCGACATCGAAAGCTACGCCTTCAATCCGGCGACGCGGATGATCGACCGCAGTGACTACATCCAGATTTTCCACGACCAGACCCAGGTCGGCAACCGGATGGACGCCACCATCCGCGGCCACCTGTTCGGCTTCAAGAACGAAACGGTGGTCGGCTTCGACGTCAACCGGATCGCCTTCACGCACACCAACAACGGCCCCGACTACGCCGGCGCGTCGTCGGTGGATCCCTACAATTTCAATCCAGGATCATTCTTCGACACCACCAGCCCGACCGCGCTCGGCTTCCGCTCCGTCACCAACCAGTATTCGGTATTCGCGGAAGACCGGCTGACACTGTCCGATCAGCTCACGGTGGTGAGTGGCGTGAATTTTGATCAGCCGACCATCAACCGCACCGACTATCGCAATCCCGCGAACAGCTTCGAGACCTCGCTGTCCGGCACGAGCTGGCGGACCGGCGTGGTCTACACCCTGTCTCTTATACACATCTAGATGTGTATAAGAGACAGGTAGACCTCGCTGTCCGGCACGAGCTGGCGGACCGGCGTGGTCTACACCCCGATCAAGGATCTCGCATTCTACAGCCAGTACTCGGTGGGCGCCGATCCGGTCAGCACCCTGATCACGACATCGGCCTCACAGAAGGATTTCAAACTGACCACCGGCAAGCAGGTCGAAGTCGGCGTCAAGCAATCGTTCTGGAATGGGCGCGGCGAGTGGACACTGGCCGGGTACCAGATCGTCAAGAACGACCTGCTTGCCGTCGATCCGATCCACCCGACCATCGTTCAGCAGGTCGGCCAGCAATCATCGCGCGGTCTCGAGGCGTCGCTCGGCCTGGTGCTAAACTACGGCTGGCGGCTCGACGCCAACCTCGCACTGCTGCGGGCGAAATACGATGACAATGTCCAGTCGGTCGGGGGCGTTCTGGTCAACTATGCGGGTAACGTTCCGACCAACGTGCCACAGCAGGTCTCCAACATCTGGGCCACCTGGGACTTCGCGCCGAACTGGTCGGTGAATGGCGGCGTGCAGATTGTCGGCAAGACTTATGCGGACAGCGCCAACACGGTCGCCATGCCCAGTTATACCGTGGTCAATGCCGGGCTGCGCTGGAAGCCCGATGCGAAGACCACGGTGGCGCTGCGTGTCTACAACCTGTTCGACAAGGTTTATGCGACGTCGGGCGATCCCGGCCAGTGGCTGCTCGGCATGCCGCGAACCGCGGAGCTCTCCGTCAATGTGAAGTTCTGAGCATGCAACGCGCGCTGATCCGGCGGGCAAGGCGGTGGTTGTACATCACCCACCGCTGGATCGGCATCGTCACCTGCCTGCTGTTCGCGATGTGGTTCGTCTCCGGGGTCGTCATGATGTACGTGGCGTTCCCCAATCTCAGCGACAAGGAGCGCTGGGCGGCGCTGCCGCCGATCGCGTGGGACAAGGTGGAGGTGTCGCCGGATCGCGCCATGGCGATCGCAGGGCTCAAGAATTACCCCCGCGATCTCCGCCTCGCCATGCTCGGCGAAACCCCGGTCTATCGGCTGCTGGGCTGGGACGGCGCCCGCAAGACGGTGTCCGCCGTCGACGGCCGCATGATCGATGCCATCACGCCGGACCAGGCGCTCGCGGTTGCCGGCTCCTATCCCAGGGCGCGACAGCTGCAAGTCCTGGAAACGATCGAGCGCGACCAATGGTCGGTGACCGCGCGTTACGATCCGCTGCGGCCGCTTTACCTGATCTCGCTTGGCGACGATCAGGGAACGCAGCTCTACATCTCGTCGCGCACCGGCGAGATCGCGCTCGACACCACGCGGACCGAGCGGGTGTGGAACTGGCTGGGCTCGATCCCGCACTGGATCTACCCGACCGTGCTGCGCAAGGACGGCTCGACCTGGCGGCTGGTGGTGCTGTGGATTTCCGGAATTTGCATCGTGGTGGCGGTCACGGGATTCTGGATCGGCATCCTGCGGATGCGGCTGCGCCGCCGTTACACGAGCGGCGCGGTCACGCCCTACCGCGGCTGGATGGCCTGGCATCACATCGCGGGATTGATCGGCGGCGTCTTCCTGCTGACCTGGATATTCAGCGGCTGGCTGTCGCTCAATCCCGGTGAGTATTTCGCCGGGCGCGCCACGCCGCGCGACGCCATTGTGCGTTATGCCGGCCATGACACCCCGCAGATCACGGCCGAGTTTCGCGCAAAGCCGCACCCCGGCGCCGTCGAGGCACGCTTCACCTGGCTCGGCGGCCGGCCACTGATGATTCTTGTGGATCGCAACAGTCACCAAACCACGGTTGACGCCGCTACCGGCGCTGCCGTGTCGCTGTCCGACGACCTGATTGTCGAGGCCGCGAAACGTTTGATGCCGGATGTCGCGATGCCCCTGCGTCAGCGCCTCGATCAGCCCGACGCCTACTGGTACTCGCACCATCAGGAACGCTTGTTCCCGGTGCTGCGGATCGGCTTCGACGATGCCGCGCACACCTGGTTCCACATCGATCCGCGCACCGGCGATATTCTCGGCCGGACCGACGACAGCCGCCGCACCTATCGCTGGCTGTTCAATGCGCTGCACAGCCTCGATTTCTCGCTGCTGCTGTCCTATCGACCGGCGTGGGATGTGGTGGTGTGGCTGTTGTCCCTGATCGGACTGGTCACCTCCATCAGCGGCATTGTGATCGGCTGGCGGCGGCTGGTGCGTTAGCTGTCCCGCGAGGTTCGCAGCCCAACAATCGATTGCGGCAACGAGGCCAGCAGCAGCACGACGCAGACGCAGAGCAGGACGATGTCCTTGAACAGGAATTCGCCCGCCAGGGTCCAGGCCATCGGATCACTCGACCAGCTCCATATCACGACACCGGGCGTGGTGAAGAAGAATGACCAGGTGACGGCGAAGGTGACGACGCCCATCAGCGAGCCAAGGGCGGACAGCACCGGGTTGAAGGCGCCGCCTGCAAGCAGTGCGGCAATCACGAATTCGGTCACACCCAGCACGTAGGCCTAGATGTGTATAAGAGACGAAGAATGACCAGGTGACGGCGAAGGTGACGACGCCCATCAGCGAGCCAAGGGCGGACAGCACCGGGTTGAAGGCGCCGCCTGCAAGCAGTGCGGCAATCACGAATTCGGTCACACCCAGCACGTAGGCCTCGCCTCTGAGGCCAAAGACCGACAGCCACGAGATGAACGGGCTGTTGCTGATGAACTGCGCGATACCCTGCGCCGACTGCAGCGTGAATTTCTGCATGCCGAACGCCACAAAGATCACGACCATGACCCAGCGAAGGATCGCAAGCGATCGATAGGACCCTTGTCCTTGCTCGGCGATGTTGAAGTCTGTGTTCATGTGAATCGCTTCTTCTCTTGATTGGAGTGGAGGCTCTTTGCGGCAAACGGGCCGACATGCAACACCCGTTACGCAGCCGCGCCACCTTCGTTACGCACGCCGCGTTCACGATGACGTGCAGTCGACGAAGACCCATTTTCGCAGGGCATGCGGACCGTTGCCGAGCTCGCCCATATCGACGGGAGGCGAAAATCACCCCCCTGTTCCGCCTTGACAGCGCTCGGCATCAGGCGCAGATTTTTCGAAGAAACTTCGACTTTTGGTGTGCCCGTGGATTTTCGCCTCCCCGCCGACCTCACCGAGTGGCAGACCCGCGTCCGCGACTTTGTCCGCAGCGAGTTGCAGCCGCACGACCGCTCCATCGAGGACACCGGTGTCGTGCCCGAACAGGCCATGGCCGGCCTGCGCCGCATGGGACTGTTCGGCTGCAACACTCCGGAGAGCTTCGGTGGACTGGGTCTGTCGATGCTGGGCAGTTGCCTGGCAATCGAGGAAGTCGCCAAGGCGCACACCGCCTATTATTATTTGAGCGGGGTGAATGTTCACATCGGCTCGAAAGCCATTGAATTCTACGCCGCGCCAGCCTTGCGCCAGCAATGGCTGCCGCAGCTTGCCAGCGGACAGGTGATCGGCGCCTTTGCGCTGACCGAGCCTGATGCAGGCTCCGATGCGGCAGGGATCAAGACCCGCGCGACACGCGATGGCCCGTCGCACTATGTGCTCGACGGCATGAAAACCTACATCACCAATGCACCGGTGGCCGGGGTGTTCACGGTGTTCGCCACTCTCGACCCGCAAGCCGGGGCCAAAGGCATCACCGCCTTCGCAGTCGACGCCAGGACCGCGGGCCTGCGGATCGGGCGAACCATCGAGATGGCAGCGGGACGCGGCTCGCAGCATTCGGACGTTGTATTCGAGCAATGCCGCATTCCAACCTCCTGCCGGCTCGGGCAGGAAGGCCAGGGGTTTGCCATCGCCATGCGCTGCCTCGACGCCGGGCGAACCCATTGGGGCGCCTATTGCGTCGGCGTCGCCAGCCAGTTGCTGGATTACGCGATGGCCCATGTCTCGACGCGGCAGGCGTTCGGCCGCCGGCTGCGCGACCATCAGGGGATCGAATGGAGCATCGCAGACATGGCGAACGCGCTGCACGCCGCACGTCTTGTCGCCTATGAGGCCGCCTGGCAATACGACCATGGCGATGCCGCGACGCGCACCGCGGCCGCGGCGCGCTCAAAGTACACCGGCGCCGACATGGTGCAGCGGGTGGCCGACATGACGCTGCAATTGTTCGGCGGCGCAGGCTATTCCAGGGACCTGCCGATCGAGCGGATCTGGCGCGAAAGCCGGGTGGTGCGCATTCTCGACGGCACGTCCGAGATCATGCGACAGATCATTGCGCGCGACGCATTCAGAACCCATGAGCGGCGCGGCGCTGCGACGTGACGCAGCCCGACTCCGGCAGGACCCACCCGTGGCAACACCAACCCTGAAGCTGAAACAGCAGCGCAGCCGCGAGCGGCAGGCGCAGATTCTCAAGGCCGCCACCAGGCTGTTCGGCCAGCACGGGATCGACCGGACATCGCTGACCGATATCGCCAAGGCGGCCAAAGTGCCGCTGTCGAGCCTGTACGATTATTTCGAGGACAAGTCCGCTCTGGTGCTGAAGGTGCCCGAGGAGAATTTCGCGGCCCTTTACGCCAGGACCGAACCGCTGCTGTCGACCAGCGGTGGCGACGCAGTCGCCCAACTGCGGATCACCTATCTGACCAACTTCGCCTACATCAAGGAGAACCCGGCATGGGGCCGGGTGTTCTTTCTCGAGATCTGGCCGAGCGTGATTGCCGCCGAGCCCGAGATCCGCAAATCGGTCGATCGTTACGCCTTGCGTTATGTCGAGCTGGTCCGGCAGGCCATCAAGACCGGAGCCTATCGGCGCAACCTCGATCCCTATCTGGCGATGTCGCTGATGATGGGCGGCATGTGCCACCTGACCGCGGTGTGGCTGCTGTACGGCCGCAAGTTCGACATCGCCACAAAAGGCAAGGCGGTCTTTGAAACCCTGCACGAGGGATTTGTCAGGACCGCGTCATCCGCCCCGCTCTAAAGCCCCAGGATCGCCCTCGCCTCCTGCGCCGTCGCCACCCGCCGGTCGTGCTTGCCGATCTGCGCCACCGCCACCTCGACCAGCTCGGCATTGCTTTTGGCCAGCCGGTCGCGCGAGATCCGGATGTTGTCCTCGAGGCCGGTGCGCACCGCGTCCGCGCCGCGCGCCAGCGCCCAATCCATCACCTCGGCCTGGGCCCGGCCGATCCCAGCGGCCGTCCATGTCGCCGCCGGGAACAGCAGCTTCAATTCCGTGAGCATGATGTCGAGCAGACGCTGTTCCGCCGGCATGGCGTTCTTCACCCCCATCACGAACTGCACGTGCGGCCGCTCGTCCATCAGCCCGGCGTCCGCCAGGCGACGCGCGCCGTGCAGGTGCGAGAGGTCGAAGATCTCGATTTCGGGACGGATGCCGTACTGCTTCATCTTGCCGGCAAGATCCTCCACCAGCAGCGCATGGTTTTCATAGATGATGGTCGGGAAGTTCACCGAGCCGGTGGACAACGAGGCCATATCCGGCTTGTGCGGCAGCGAGCTGCCACGCGCGGCCTGGTCGCGACCGCGACCGCCGGTCGAGAACTGCACGATCATGCCCGGACAGTGTTTGCGAACCCCGGCCTGTACGGCGGCGAACCGCTCCGGATCCGAGGACGACGATTCATCGTCGTTGCGCACATGGATATGGACCAGGGTCGCCCCGGCCTCGAACGCCTGATGCGTCGATTCGATCTGTTCGCTGGGCAGGATCGGAACCGCGGGGTTGTCCTTCTTGCGTGGCACCGAGCCCGTGATGGCGACTGCGACGACGACTGGATTCATGATGGCATTCCCGGCTGCTGGACGCGCCCACGCTCCGGAGGCGCGCTGTCGCGATCTTAGCGAGCCGGTGTCCCTTTTGCCATCTCTCAACCAGCCCGTATGCCCCCGATCATTCGGCGGCGCGCATCGCCGGCTGCCCCTGCGCCATGGCCTGATAATGACGCATCTTCAGCAACACTGCGAAGGCCGCGATCGCGGCCGGCACAGCCAGCACCCCAATGATGAGCTGGAATCCCCAGCCCAGGCTGAGAAGAACGCCGCCCAGGAACGCACCCAGAATGGCGCCGAACCGGCCAATCCCCAGCATCCAGCTCACGCCGGTGGCGCGGCCGAGCGTCGGATAGAAGCCGGCGGCCAGCGGCGACATCGAGCTCTGCGATCCGCTCATGAAGAAACCGGCCAGGAACACGGTCGCGCTCAACACGACGAGATTGGCCGACACCTGGTTGTTCGAGAGCTGGGCGATCACCACCAGCATCGCCGCACCCAGCAGATAGGACACCGCGATCGAGACGTGGGCATTGTAACGGTCCATGCACCAGCTCACCGCCAGCGCCCCGATGGTGCCGCCGAGCTGGAACATGGCGCCGATCACGGCCGCCTTTTCGATGCCGAGACCCGCAGTGGTGATCAGGGTCGGCAGCCAGCTTGTCAGGAGATAGATGACGATGAGGCCCATGAAGAACGCCACCCACACCGCTATGGTGCCGAACGTCAACCCGTTCTCGAACAACACACCGAGCGAGGGACGATGGCCGGCGGTTGCTTCCGTCATCACGAAGCGGGTCTCGCTGCCGATCGATGCGGAAGGATCGATGCGGCGAACGATGGCGGCCACGGCGCTGTTTTTGCCGGCGCCGCGCGCGACCAGAAACTGGATCGATTCCGGCAACGCCAGAATCAGGATCAAAGCCAGCACCAGCGGCGCCACGCCACCGGTCACGAACACGCTCTGCCAGCCGAAATCCGGGATCATCGCCGCCGCAACGAAGCCGCCCCCGGCGGAGCCGAGCGTGAAGCCGGAAAACATCAGGGTGATGAGCAGCGAGCGCCGCGCCGCGGGACAGTATTCGGCCGTCAGCGTCGTCGCGTTCGGCATCGCGGCGCCGAGCCCGACTCCCGTCAGAAATCGCAGCAGGGTCAATTCCGTGAGGTCGGTGGCCTCGGCCGAGATCAGGCTGAACAGGCCGAAGAAGGCCAGCGATCCGATCAGCACCCATTTACGCCCGACCCGATCGGCCAGCGGCCCCGCCACCAGCGCGCCGACCGCAAGCCCGAAGAAGCCGACGGTCAGAAGCTGCTTCAGGTCCGGCGGCGGAATATGCCACGCCTTGCTGACGGCCGGCGCCACGAATCCCACGGCCGCGGTGTCGAAGCCGTCGAGAAATGTCACCAGGAAGCAGAGCCCCAGTGTCAGCCACTGGAACGGCGAAAACGGCCGCTCGTCGATAAACCTCTGAACATCGAGAGTCGAAGCAGTCATGGCGTATCCTCGTGTGGCCGCGCATCGCGCAGCAAGATCGCCCCGGTTGGTCGCAGGTCGGATGTTGGTGAAGCGGGTGATGCCCGCCGCCGTTCAGGTGGCGGCTGTCGCGTGCGCGGGCGCCAGCCACGCGCGGCCCTCGGCATAGAGCGTCTCGACTTCCGCGTTCTTCAGCCCGGGCATATCGCGCTTGACGCGATAACCGATCTCTTCCTGGATGTAGGCGAGATGCCGATAACCTTCGGGATATTGCACCAGCTTGGCCTGGTCGAGTTTCAGCACCGCGGCCGGATCGACCGGATCGATCCGATCCTTTTCATAGATCGGCTGACGGCGGACGAGGCCCCATTTGCCGGCGCGTTTCTCGAGAAAATCGAAGAAGCGGCCGGTGCACACCACATCGCAGACCACGCCGTGAACCGGGCCCCGCTGCGAGATCGTCATCTTGGTTTGTGCGATCGCCCGCTCGCCGGCCAGATCGATGCTGGTGCCGCCGAGGAAATGCAGGATGCTGACGCCCTTGTCCCACCCCTCCTTGGTGACCTTGATGAAGTCGGACGCCGAGCCCTGAAACCAGGTGGCCGACATCCAGCCGTCCTCATGCCAGACCGTGGCGAAGCGCTCCCAATGGCCGGCGTCGCGCCAGACGGCCCAATTCTCGATGAGATCGCGAATGGCGAGCCGATCGGTCAGAGTCGAATCAATCATGATGTTTCTCACTTTTTGGGTCGCTCATTCAGGTATCCGCGACCAATTGAAGACAACGCCGCACCGGCGGCGACGCCGTGATACGGCCACGCGTCAGAGCTCGCGCCTGAGCGCAGCGTCGACCGAAAATCTGCCGGCGCCCGTGAATACGAACGCCAGATAGAGCACGAACAGCAGAGCCGGAAATTCAGCGCCACCGCCTGGAACGCTGTAGATCCAGCCTTTCGGCCAGTTCACGAAAACGAAGATGATCAGCATTTCGACGGCGAACATCAGCGCCAGCAACCGGGTCAGCACACCCGCGGCGAGCAGCAGGCCGCCGACGATTTCCAGCGTGCCGAGGAAATAGGCCACGTAGAGCGGCGCCGGAAACCCGAGCGGCGCCAGCACATTTTTCGCCACGATCGGCGCGAAGGTGCCGAACAGCTTCGGCCAGCCGTGCGGGATCATGATCGCGCCGGCGGCGATCCGGAGCATCGGCCACGCCAGCGGCTGCAGCCGCTGATACAGCGGCGCGAGAAACGGAAGATAAAGCCGCCTGGCATCGATATCCGTCACAACTCACCTCTCGCTCAACCGCCGCGTTTCCGAGTAGCGTTGGGATGGCGCCTGCCGCCATCATCCCGTTCAACCACCACTGGACAAACCTGTCCGCTTCGGGTTAAGTTTGCATATGAAAACTGGTAGTTATTATGAAACTTGACCCCTCATCATCTGTCAAGTCCGCGGACCGTGCGTTCGATATTCTCGAGTACGTCGCGGATGCGGCCGAGCCGCCCTCGTTCTCGCGGATGCTCGCCGACCTCGGCATTCCACGCAGCAGTTTGTTTCATCTGCTCAATAACTTGCTCGGGCGTGGCTATCTCGAGCAGGACCCGGTGACCGATCGTTACCGGGTCGGCGATCACGTTCGCCAGCTAGCGAAGAAAATTTCCGGACCGCCGCTGGCAACACTGGTCGCATCGTTCCTCAAGCAGTTGACCGCCGAACTGAACGAGACCTCGGGATTCTACATCAGGGTCGACAACACGGTCGAAACCATTGCCTCCGCCACCAGCAGCCAGGCCCTGGCCTACACCATGAAGGTCGGCGAGCGTGGCCCGCTCTATGCGGTCTCGAGCGGAAAAATCGCGCTGTCGAAGATGCCCGCAGCCGAGTTCGACGACTATCTCAAGACCCTGACATTCGAAGCCATCACGCCGCAGACCATCACCTCGAAGCGACGCCTGCGCGAGGAGATGATGGTGGTGCGCCAAAGCGGCTTTGCGTATTCGCGCGAGGAGTTCACGCCGGGCATCACCGGCATAGCGACTGAGGTCGAGCACGACGGCCGCTTCTTCGGCGCACTGAACCTTGCGGTTCCCACCGTCAGATTCAACGAGGAGCGGGAGATCGTCTTCCGCCGCCGGTTGACCACCGTCGCCGCCGCGATCGGCCAGATGATCGCATCGCGGACGTAATGCCCATGTAGCCCGCATGAGCGAAGCGATATGCGGGACTCATCGCCAGAGAAATCCCGGGTATCGCGGAGCCTGTCATCGGGCCGCGCTTCGCGCGGCCCCGCTGGCTGACCCGGGCTACAGAGAACGAACCGTCAATCCCTGAGCAAAAATCGCGTCACCACATCGATCTGGTCCGCCGCCATCAGCGGCGGAACGTGGCCGCAATCATCGAAGCTGAACACGCTGGCCAACCGGTTTCGCTTCTTCATCTCCTGGGTCAGGTCGAACGACAGCAGATCCGAATGCGCGCCGTGCAGCACCAGCACCGGCGCCTTGATCGCTTCCCAGTAGCTCCAGAGATTGAGCGGATAGAACCATGTCGACTTGAACGCCTTGGCGATCGCCGGGTCGCACAGCATCACATAACAAGCCCGCTCCTCGTTCCAGCGCACGCTATGTCGCGCGAGATGACGCCAGTGTTCATCAGCAAGCCGACCGTAGGGCGCGAGCACGGTCCTGAGATAGCCTTCCGCATCATCGAGGGTGGCAAATGATGGCGGCATGCTGCCGATGTACTGCCCGATCCGATGCAAGCCGCTGGATGTCACGAACGGCCCGATATCGTTGATCACCAGCTTGCGGACGATGCTGCCGGAAAATCCAGCCATGATCATGCCGATCATGCCGCCCAGCGAGGTGCCGACCCAGTCGACTTCGCGCACGCCAAGGCGCGCGATCAGGGCGTTCATGTCGGCGCAATACTGCGGCAGCGCATAGTCGTCGGCCTTGGCCAGCCAACTGCTGCGGCCACGGCCGGGCAAATCAGGACAGATCACCCGCCGGCCCGCAGCAACGAACGCCGCTGCAAGGTAATCGAAGTCTCGTCCTTGTCGTGTCAGGCCATGGACACAGATGATCGGCTTGGGATCGTCGATGGGACCCCAGTCCGTGTAAGCCAGTTCATGAAAACCCGCGGGCGACAGGCCCAGATAAGCCCCCTCGCGATCCGGGCGCGGCGCCTCGGATGATACTGCTTCACGTGGTTCAGGCATCGTCGTATCGGTATCTTGCTTAGTGTCCTGCTTAATGTCTTGCACCATCAATCTCTCTTGAACCGGAACCCGCTCCCCAGTGCAGGTCGGCAAAACTCTGCGCCTCGGCCTGGGTTTCGAAGATGTGCGGCGCGACGTGGCGGTCGGCCAGACCCTCACCCAGCTTCAGGCGCATGAAGGCGCTGGTGGTGTAGCGCGAGGCCGAGCTGTAATAACGCTTTTCCAGGTAGGCGATCATCGAGAAGTAGGTGTCGCTGACAATCGGATCGAGATAGAAGCCGTCATAGTTGGCGACCAGCGCCACCGGCTTGCCGATGCCCTGGCACAGGCGCTCGACCTCGCGCCGCACCAGGTCGACGTCATCAAACGTCCTGACCTCGAATCCCTCGAAATTGACGAACATGGTGTTGCGCTCGGCATCGTAGCTCAACCGGTCCGCCAGGCTGCGGCCAAGCAGAGCATGCATCAGGCCCATCGGGCCATCGCGGAAGATGCGCGCATCCATCGGCCGGACATTGCGGATCAGCGGCTTGAAATCCATCTGCCCGAGAATATCCCGCTCGATATCGATGCCTGGCGCCACCTCGATCAGTTCGACCCCGGCGGGCGTCCGCTGCAGCACGCAGCGCTCGGTGACGTAGTAGACCGGCTGGCTGGTCTCCGCGGCATAATCGCCGCTGAACGTGACCTGCTCCACCTTGTCGATGAACTTCTTCGAGGATCCCTCGCGCAGGATGTGAACGGCGCCGTCCTCGATCGCGATCTTCAGGCCGCCGCAGGTGAACGTGCCCGCAAACACCAGCTTCTTGGCGCTCTGGGAGATGTTGATGAAACCGCCGGCCCCCGCAAGCCGCGGACCGAAACGGCTGACATTGACATTGCCGGCGGCGTCGGACTGCGCCATGCCGAGGCACGCGAGATCCAGCCCGCCGCCATCGTAGAAATCAAACTGCTGGTTCTGATGGATCACCGCATCGGGATTGAGCGCGGTGCCGAAGTTCAGCCCGCCCTGGGGCATGCCGCCGATGATGCCCGGCTCCGCGGTCAGGGTCAGGTATTGCAGCATATGCTCTTCGGTCGCGACCGCGGCGACGCTTTCCGGCATGCCGATGCCGAGATTGATCACGCCGCCCGGCGGCAGTTCGAAAGCGCAGCGGCGCGCGATGATCTTGCGTTCGTCCAGCGCCAGCGGCTGGACGCGATCCATCGGCACACGCTGCCGGCCTGAGAAGGCATGGCTGTAGCCGGTGCCATAGGTCTGCACATGGTTCTCGGGCTCGGCGACCACGACGCAGTCGACCAGGATGCCCGGGATCTGGACTTCGCGGGGATTGAGCGAATGGCTGGCCGCGATCCGCTCCACCTGGACAATGACAAACCCGCCGGAATTTTTCGCCGCCATCGCCATGGCAAGGTTGTCGAGCGTCAGCGCTTCCCGCTCCATGGTGATGTTGCCAGCCGGGTCCGCCGTAGTCCCGCGCAGCAGCGCCACATTGATCGGAAACGCCTTGTAGCGCAGCCATTCCTGGCCATCGATCTGCAGCAGCTCGACCAGGTCCTCGGTCGTCGCTTCGTTGAGCTTGCCGCCCTCGAGCCGCGGATCGACGAAGGTGCGTAAGCCGACCTTGGAGATGGTTCCGGGGCCGCGCGCCGCGATGCTGCGGTAGATGTGAGAGATGCAGCCGAGCGGCAGGTTGTACGCCTCGATGCGATTGGACAATGCAAGCTCGCCGAGCTTCGGCACCAGCGCCCAGTGCCCACCGATCACCCGCTTCAGCATGCCGTCCTGAGCCAGGCGATTAAGTCCCCGCTCCTTGGAATCGCCCGGCGCCGCCGCGAACATCAGCGTCAGCGCGGAGGGATGCCGGCTCTCGCGATAACGCTTGGCGAGCGCGATCAGCAGTTCGTCCGGTGTGCCGACGCCGACAAAGCCGGACGTGCAGACGGTGTCGCGATCCCGGACAATGGCGACGGCTTCATCGGCGGAGACGATCTTGTTCTTCATCATCGAGATATCAATCCCGCGCTGCGAGCCACCCGGAGATATCCTTGCTCAGGACGCCCTGCGACTTGCTGGAGACGAACAGGCCGACATGGCCGCCCGGCAATGGAATTTCGGAATAGTCCTTGGTGCCGACATGCCCGCGCAGTGCCTGGGAACAGGTCGGCGGAATGATGTGATCGTTGAGCGCRTASACRTTGAGCACCGAGGACGAGATCGCAYTGAGATCSACGCGCCGGCCGGACAGTTCGAACTCGCCCTTGACCAGCTTGTTGTCCTGATAAAGGTCCTTCAGCCACTGCTTGGCGGCCTCGCCCGGATGCGCCGGCCGGTCGGCCAGCCATTTTTCCATGCGCAGGAAGTTCATCAGCTTGGCTTCATCGTCGACCACGTCGAGCAGATCGACATTGTATTTGGTCAGCGACCGCATCGGAGTCATCATCGAGAACACCGAGCTCATGAACTCGCCCGGAAGCCCGCCATAGGCGTCCACCAGTCTGTCGACATCGGCGCTGCCAAGACTGCGGGTCCAGACATTGAGGAAGCCGTGGTGAATGGCCGGATCGTCCCGGTCGGCATGGAAGTCGATCGGCGTGATGGTCAGGACCAGGTTCTTGACCTTGTCCGGATGCAGCGCCGCGTAACAGGTCATGAACACGCCGCCTTCGCAGATGCCGAGCAGCGTGATCTTGTCATGGCCGGTTTCGCGACAGACCCGTTCCACCGCCGCGTGGATGTAGTCGTCGACATAATCGTCGATGGTCAGCCAGCGCTCGGTCCGGTTGGGCTGGCCCCAATCCACCAGCCACAAATCAAGGCCCTGCGACAGCAGACTGCGTACCAGCGAACGATCCGGTTGCAGGTCCGCCATGGTGTAGCGGCCGATCAACCCGTAGGCGACCAGCACCGGCGTCTTGACCGCCTGCGGCGCCAGCGGCTGGTAACGAAACAGCTCCACCTTGTCGCGCCGCATCACCAGTTTCTTGGGCGTGGCGCCGACATCGACGTCCTCGTCCTTGATTTCGGAGAGCAGCTTGGTCGCCTTCAGCATCTTGTCGGCGAACTCGGAAAATTCGCGTGCGCTGCGCTCCACCGTCCCCTCGTTGCTCACGACACGGCTCCCTTCTCGCTGCTCGCGTCGACACGGCGCGCCAGCGCCCGAACCTCGCGCCGCAACTCGGTGAGCTGACGGGTGACGTCGTCGAAATCGCTCTGGGTGGGAAGCCCGAAGATCCTGGCGATGGTCTCGTTGATCTCGGTCTGCCGGGTGCGGAACTCGGTCGCGGCCTGCAGCAGTTCCTTCTGCGCGCTGAGAAAGTCATCCGAGCGCTGGTTGCGGATCAGCTCATCGTTGGCGATGGCATTCCAGGCGCCGAGCCGGTCCCGCCATCCGTCGCCGGCTGCGTCATTTTGAGTGCCGGAGGCGGAATACTGTTCCGCCGCCCGCATCCAGGGACGCGAGGCGATGACATTGTAGGCGGCGAGCTTGCGCTGCATCTCGCTCCATGCGGCGAAGGTGCCGGCGAGCTTGCGGTCGAAATCCATCACGTCGGCGAGCCGCGGCCCCTGCGCCAGGCGTTCGATGGCATCGCCCAGTTCGTTGCCTGCACCGGACTTGTTTTCCGCCGCCCGCGTCATGATGAACGGCAGCACCGATTTCGACCAGGCTTCGCCCATCTGGGTCGAGGCCCCGGCCATCGATTTCCAGAACTCCCCCCACTGCGCGGTGGTCTGCGCAATGGCGTCGATCCGCGCGTCGCCCTCACTCATGGGTCGCCCGCACCGAACGGTTGCTCCGCTCGTCATAAGCCGCGCTGTAAATGGCGTAGGCGTCGTCGTAGGTCAGAGGCCGCGGGTTGTTCACCAGCAGGCGGGTCTGCTTCATCGCGTCTTCGGCCAGCTTCTTGAGATCGTCCTGGCCGATGCCGACGGCGGCAAGCGATCCCGGCACATGACAATCGCGGCCGATCGACACCATTTCATCGATGAAGGCGCGCGCGCGTTCGGCCGGCGAGGTCGCGCGCAGGCCGGGCTTGACGATCTCGGCCAGCTCCGCATACAGCGCTTCCGCCGCCGGCAGGTTGAACTGCAGCACATGCGGCAGCACCAGGGCGTTGGAGAGGCCGTGCGGCACATGGAAAATCGCGCCGATCGGATAGGCCAGCGCGTGCACGGCGGCCACCGGCGCATTGGCGAAAGCCATTCCGGCCAACATCGATCCCAGCAGCATCTGGGATCGGGCTTCGATGTCGCGGCCATTGCGGCAGACCTGCCGCACATTCGCCGCCAGCAGCGCCAGCGCCTGGCGCGCCAACTGGTCCGACATCGGGTTCTTCTTGACCTTGCTGGTGTAGGCCTCGATCGCATGCACCATGGCGTCGATGCCGGTCGCCGCGGTCACGTTCGCCGGCAGTCCCAGGGTCAGTTCGGGGTCAAGCACCGCCCAGTCCGGGATCAGTTTCGGCGACACCACGCCTTTCTTTTCGGTTGTCGGGGTGGTGACGATCGCGATCGGCGTCACCTCCGAACCGGTGCCGGCCGTGGTCGGTGCCAGGATCAGCGGCAGCCGCTGGCCCTTGGCGAGACCCACGCCATAGATGTCGTCGAGCCGATCAGGCGTCTTGGCGAGATAGGCCACGAGCTTCGCCGTATCCAGCGCGCTGCCGCCGCCAATCGAGAGCACGAGGTCGACGTGCTCCGCCTTGCACAACGCTGCGGCAGCTTCGATGATATGAGACGGCGGGTCCGCCACCACGTCGTCGAACACCGTCAGGGCAATCCCGGCCGCGGTGATCGCGGCTTCCGCATCCTTGGTCAAACCGGCCGCACGAACACCCTTGTCGGTCACCAGCAAAACGTGGCGGGCGCCATACTGTCCGACCAGTTCGGCAATCTTGTGGGAAGCCCCGGCCTCAAACAGAATGTTGGAGGGAGACTGGAAAGTGAAGGGAGTCATGATGGGTGATCCTGCTGTGTCTTGCCGCTGTGTATTGCCAATGTGTCCGAACCGCTCAATGTCGTCGTAGAACGATCATCTTCTCCTGACTCATTTCCCGCATCGTGAAGGGAATGCCGCCGACGCCGTAGCCCGATTGCCGATGACCGGCGAACGGCATCCAGTCCACCCGGAAGGCCGTATGGTCGTTGATCATCACGGCCGATCCCGCAAGCCGCTCGGCCGCGCGCAACGCCTGATCGATGTCCTGCGAGAAGATGCTGGCCTGGAATGCGACCGGCAAACTGTTGGCGATTTCGATGGCCCGGTCCAATTCCCTGAATTTGTAAACGCAGGTCAATGGGCCGAACACCTCTTCGCGCGACACCCTGGCATCGAGGCTCGGGTTGCGCAGGATCGCAGGCGCCAGTGTCGTCTCCGAAAGCCGCTCGCCGCCGACCACGAGCTGCGCACCGCCGGTGACGGCTTCACTGATCCAGGACGCCACACGATCCGCCTCGCGCGGCTGGATCAGCGGGCCGACCTCGGTCTGGGGTGATTGCGGATCGCCGACATGCAGGGCTTTCACCGCGGCGGCAAGGCGATCGACAAACTGGCTCTCGATATCCTCCTGGACGAAAATGCGCTGGGTCGACACGCACACTTGACCCGCGTGGTAATAGCCGCCCTTGACCAGCAGCGGGACAATCCGCTCGAGATCGGCGCTGCGATCAACGATCGCCGGTGCGGCGCCGCCATGCTCCAGCGCGGACCGCGTGCCCGGAGCCAGCATGCTGTGCAGCCGCCAGCCGACCTTGCCCGATCCGATGAAACTGAGGAAAGCGATGCGCGGATCGGTGGCCAGACGCTCGGCCAGGTCGATCTGCGCGGGCACGAAACTCTGGCACCACGGCTCCGGCAGCCCGGCTTCCCGGACAAGCTTGACGAACTCCAGGCAACACAGCGGCGTGGCGGACGCCGGCTTGACAATGACCGGGCAGCCCACCGCGATCGCGGGGGTGAGCTGATGAACGATCAGGTTGAGCGGATGATTGAACGCCGAGATCGCGAAGACGACGCCGATCGGCTCCTTGGTGGTGAAGGCCCAGCGGCCGTCGCTCGCCGCAGTCAGCCCCATCGGAATCTCGCGGCCGGTGAAATTACGCAGTTCGTCGGCCGCGTTGCCGATCCCGTCGATGGCCCGGTCCACCTCGATGCGCGCGTCCGTGATGGGCTTGCCGCCCTCCTCGGCGATCAAATGACTGAAATGGTCGTGCCGCCCCCGCACCAGCTCCGCCAGCCGGCGCAGGATTTCGATGCGCTGGAACGGCTTCAGCCAGCCGCTGCGATTACGAAAGGCCTGCTCGGCAGCGCTCAATTTGGATTCGAGCGCCGCCGCGTCATCGGTGGCGATTTCAGTGACAGGGGATCTATCGAAGGCGCGCACGACCGTCAGCATCACTCAACCCTCCGAACCGATGATCCGCTCAAGTCCCCGGCGCCACCGGCAGGCGTGCCTTGAGCTCATCGACCAAAACGCGGGTGTTCTCCGAATAATCAATCGGCACCGCGATCAGGTGGACACCCCCGCGCTGGAATGCGGCTTCCAGTGTCGGGATGAAATCTTCCAGCTTCTCCACCCGCGCGCCCTTGGCGCCGTACGACTCCGCGTATTTGACGAAGTCCGGGTTGCCGAAGGTCAGGCCGAAATCGGGGAAGTGATCGACGGCCTGTTTCCAGCGGATCATGCCGTAGGCGCCGTCGTCCAGGATCAGCACCACCAGATTGAGCTTGAGCCGGACCGCGGTTTCCATTTCCTGGCTGTTCATCATGAAGCCGCCGTCACCGCACACCGCCATGACGCGGCGGGTCGGGTAAAGCATCGCGGCCATCATCGCTGACGGCAGGCCTGCGCCCATGGTCGCCAGCGCGTTGTCGAGCAGCAGGGTGTTGGCGACGAAGGTCCGATAGTTGCGCGCGAACCAGATCTTGTACATGCCGTTGTCAAGCGCGACGATGCCGTCGCTGGGAATGACCTGGCGCACGTCGTGCACCAGGCGCTGCGGCGTCGGCGGCCAGCGGCTCTCGGTGGCCCGGTCCGCAATCCGGCTGAGGATGCCCTCGCGCAGCGACAGCAATGCCCCCGCACGCGGCAGCTTGCCCTCGACCCGATCGGCCAGCAGTTCGAGACTGGGACCGACATCGCCGACGACTTCGGCATTGGGGAAATACACCTGCTCCACATTGGCCGGTGTGTAGCTGACGTGAATCACCTTTGGGCCATGCGGCCCCATGATGAACGGCGGCTTCTCGATGGTGTCGTGGCCGATGGCGATGATCAGGTCGGCCTTGTCGACCGCTTCATGGACATAATCGCGCTCGGAGAGCGCAGCCGTTCCCATATAAAGATTGGTGCCACCGGGCACGGTGCCCTTGCCCATCTGGGTGGTGAAGAACGGAATCCCGGTGCGGCGGACGAAACCGGCAAGACCGAAGGTCGACCGCGGACGGCTGGCCGCCGCGCCCAGCATGATCAAAGGCCGCTCGGCCCGCATGATCATCTCCGCGGCGCGATCCAGCGCCGCACGGTGCGCCACCGGAATTTCGATCGGATGGATCGGCACCATCGGCACGTCCTCCACCTCCTCGCCTGCAATATCCTCCGGCAATTCGAGATGCACCGGCCCCGGCCGCTCTTCCATGGCCACGCGGAATGCATCGCGGACCAGGGTGGGAATGCTCGCCGCGCTGACGATCTGCCGTGACAACTTGGTCAGCGGCTTCATCGAGGCGATGACGTCGACGATCTGGAAGCGCGCCTGGCGGCTGCTCATGATCGCCTTCTGGCCGGTGAGCATCACCATTGGCATGGCGCCGAGGTTCGCATACGCCGCCCCGGTCGAGAAGTTCAACGCGCCCGGGCCGAGGGTGGAGATACAGACCCCCGGCTTGCCGGTGAGCCGCCCATGGGTCGCGGCCATGAAGGCCGCGGCCTGTTCGTGCCGGGTCAGGATCAGTTGAATCTTCGAATTGCGCAGCGATTCGACGACATCGAGGTTCTCTTCTCCCGGCACGCCAAAAATCCGATCGACGCCCTCGTTTTCCAGTGCTGCTACCAGCAGATCGGAGCCCTTGGTCATTGTGAAATTCCTCTTCCTAGTCGTCAGCGATCAGTGAGCGATATGGAGACTGCGTGGTTGGACACGCGCGCCATCAAGCGAGCCGCTTGATGATCGCGGTCGCGAAGTCATTCGTGGATGCCTTGCCGCCGAGATCACCGGTGCGCACACCGTCGACCTTCAGGGTCTGGTCGATGGCGGTCTGCAGTCGCGCGGCGAGATCGACCCTGTCGACATGCTTCAGCATCAGACCCGTAGCCAACAGCAACGCGAGGGGATTGGCAATGCCCTTGCCGGCAATGTCCGGTGCCGAACCATGCACCGCCTCGAAGATTGCCGCCTTCTCGCCGATATTGGCGCCGGGCGCCATGCCGAGGCCGCCGACCAGCCCCGACATCTGGTCGGACAGGATGTCGCCGAACAGATTGGTGGTGACGATGACATCGAACTGCCAGGGATTCATCACCAGTTGCATGGCGCAGGCATCGACGATACGGTCGTCCATCGCGACCCGCCCTTCGTACTCCCTAGCGATGTCGCGCCCGACTTCGAGGAAAATGCCGGTCAGGGCCTTGAGCACGTTGGCCTTGTGCACGACGGTCACTTTCTTGCGACCGTGGCTGAGCGCATACTCGAACGCATAGCGGATGATGCGTTCGGCACCGGACCGCGTATTGACGCCGGATGAGATCGCGACCGCATGGGGGTCGTCGCCGATGGCGATGTAATGCTCAAAGGCGACATAGAGGCCTTCGAGGTTCTCGCGGATCAGAACGAGGTCGATGTCCTCATAACGGCCGCCGAGAACCATGGTGCGCACGGGGCGCAGGTTGGCGTAGAGGTGGAATTCCTCGCGCAGGCGGACATTGACCGAGCGGAAGCCGCCACCGACCGGGGTGGTCAGCGGCCCCTTCAGCGCCAGCCGGGTGCGGCGAATGCTGTCGAGCAGCGATGCCGGCAGCGGATCGTTGGCACTCTTGATGCCAGCCATGCCGCCCTGCTGGACATCCCAGTCGAACGGCGCGCCGAGTGCGTCGACCACTCGGGTCACCGCCTCCATGATTTCCGGCCCGATGCCGTCGCCGGGGATCAGCGTGGCGGGAATTTTATTCTCGATATTCGCGGTGACCATGGCGGCACTCTCTCTGTGGCGGGCTCAAGTTGCGTGACGAATCAATGCACGGTTTCCAGATTTGCGGACGGCTCCCGCCGCTCACCGCGGCCGAGCAACACGACAAGGATGCATCCGACAGCGGACAGCCCGGCGAGCGGCAGCAGGCCCAGCGCATAGCTGCCGGTGGCATCCTTGATGGCGCCGAGGAGGTAGCTGCCGAAGAACCCGCCGAGATTTCCGATCGCATTGACCTGGGCGATTGCGGCGGCGGCGATGCCCGCCGACATCCACTCCGTTGCCAGCGCCCAGAACGGGCCCTTGACGATGTAGGTGGCGGTGACCGCGACGCAAAGCACAAGGATGGTCGGCAACAGCGAACCCACCAGTGGCGCGAGGCCGAGGCTGCCGGCCAGCAGAAGCAGCGGCAACGCCGTATGCCACCGGCGTTCCCTCGAACGGTCGGAACTGCGTCCCCACAGGATCATCAGCACCGACGCGATACCGAAGGGAATGGAATTCAGCAAACCTGTCTGCATGTTGCTCAGGCCGAACGACTTGATGATCTGTGGCTGCCACAGCGAGAGGCACTGGCTGGCGCCGGACGCACCCGCATAGATCAGCGATGCCGCCAGCACATACTTGTTGGACATCACCTGCCAGAGCGGCAGGTGCTTCGCCGTCGCCTTGGGCGAGGCATTCTCGTCTGCGAGGCGGCTCGCCAGCCACTGTCGCTGGGGATCGCTCAGCCAGCGCGCGCTCGCCGGACCGTCGGCCAGGAAGAAAAACGAGATCACGCCGAGGATGACGGCCGGCAGCGCCTCCAGCACGAACATCCATTGCCAGCCATGGAAGCCAAGCACGCCGTCGAGTTGCAGCAGCGACGCCGAAATCGGCGAACCGAAAAAGCTCGAGAGCGGGATTGCCACCATGAACAGCGCGACGATGCGGCCGCGATATTTCGACGGGAACCAGTAGGTGAGGTACAGGATCACGCCCGGGAAGAAACCCGCCTCCGCGGCGCCCAGCAGCAGGCGAACCGCATAGAACGAATAAGGCCCCACCACAAACGCCATGCAGGCCGCGACGATGCCCCATGAGATCATGATCCGCGCGATCCAGAGTTTCGCGCCGACCTTCGCCATCGCCAGATTGCTCGGCACTTCGCACAGCACATAGCTGATGTAGAACAGCCCGCCGCCGAGCCCGAACGCGGCCGCGGACAAGCCGATATCGTGGTTCATCTGCAGCGCGGCGAACCCCGCATTGACGCGATCGACGAACGCGATGAAGTAGCAAAGCATCAGGAACGGAAGGATGCGCCAGGTCACCCGCCGCATGGTCTCGGTTTCGAGGGGCGACGTTTCCGCTGTGGCAAGGGTTGCCATGATCTGCAGGTCCTTGAAAGGGTTTGAGGGTGCCGGGCGGATCGACAGATCCGCCCGCCGGCGTCAGGGCGTCATTTGAGATAACCCAGGATGACCAGCACGGCGGTGATGGTGATCGCACCGCCGATGCGGGTGGCGATCTGGGCGAACGGCATCAGCTGCATGCGGTTGGCCGCGGTCAGGATCGCGACGTCGCCGGTGCCGCCCTGCCCGCTATGACAGGCGTTCACGATCGCCGTCTCGATCGGATACATGCCCATCAGGCGGCCGACCACAAAGCCGGTGCCCATGATCGTGGCGACCGTCGCCACGATGGTGATGATGTTGGCGATATGAAACGCCGCCATCAGCTTGTCCCAGGGCGTCAGCGCAACGCCGATCGCAAACAGCAGCGGATAGGTCATGGTGGTCCGAACGAAATCGAACACCGCCAGCCCGCCCTGCTGCAACTGCGGCGAGACCGCACGGCTCAACTTGGCCAGCACCGCCAGGAACAGCATGGCCACCGGCGCGGGCAACCCGAACAGATGGTGGCAGATCACGCCGAGCAGATAGAGCGTGATGGCGGTGAGCCCTGCGGCTGCGATCACGCTGACGCCGACGGAGCCGACGCCCTGCTCCTTTCCGTCTTCCTCATGCACGGCCTGGAGATCGAGATCGCCTTCCTTGTGCGGCTGCAGGCGGCCTTCCCCGGTCAGATGCGGGTATTTCTTGCCGACGAAGTTCAGCGCGCCGGAGAGCAGAATGGCGGTCAGGCTGCCCAGCATCACCGGCGGCAGCACCTGGGCGAACACCTCGCCCTGCGGCACACCGGTCAGCGCGGCGTAGCCGATCGACAGCGGGATGGCGCCCTCGCCGACGCCGCCGGCCATGATCGGCACCACGACATAGAAGAAGGTGTGATGCGCTCCGAGGCCGAGCGCCGTCCCCACCGCCGTGCCGACCACCGCGGCCACCATGGAGCCGATCGCCAGCGGCACGAAGATCTTGAGAAAGCCCTTGATCAGGACATCGCGGTCCATCGCGAAGATGCTGCCGACGATGATGGTGGCGATGAAGATGTAGAGGAAGTTGGTGGCCTTGGTGAACTCGACGATCGAGCTCTCCATCTTGGCCGGGATCAGATGATAGTAGGCGAGCGCGGAGGGAATGAAGGTCGCGAAGATCGCACCCGCGCCGATGCTGCGCAGGACCGGAATGCGCTTGCCGATCTCGGCGCAGGTGAAGCCGCCGACCACCAGGACCGCGATCATGGTCGGCCCGTCGGGCCGGATTTCCCCGGTGTAGACCAGCGTGGTCAGCAGGACGAGCAGCAGCAGATAGACCGGGATCGGAATGATGCCGATGCGGAAATCCACAAGCCGCCACCATCCCTGCGGCCAGAAGCGGGACGACGGCTGGTCGGTCTTGGTTGCGGCCGGTTGAAGATCGCTCGCGCGTGACGGGATCGCTCCCGCATCGTGTGCCGACATGTCGTTTCCCCTCGTGTTTTTTAAGCGGAAGACTTGTCTGGCACCTGCGGCCTGAACGGCAGCAATGCTGACCCTTCCGTCTCTCTTTTAGAGGTAACGATAGATCGGCTCACCTGTCACTAACCTGTCGCGCCGGCCGGGCCGAATAATTAGCGCGGATGCGCTGAATGCAAAATTCGGATTCGGGACATCAGCGACACCAGCCAAGAGTCACTGGTCCTGAAGCGCGCGTCTCCACTGGGTGAGAAACCGCGCACGCTTGGCCTGATCGAGGTAGGTCAAGAGATCGATGTTGAGTGCGATCGGCCGCAGCGACTTTGCCGCATACCCGGGGACTGCCGGCTGAACGTCATTTCGCACCGAGTTCAGCGAATGGGCCGCCATCTGCGCCTGCCCCGCGCGGGACAGCAGATAATCCATGAAACGCCGCGCCGCGGCGGGATTTTGGGCCGCACGGGGGATCAGGGCGATCCGCGACATCAGCAGCGTATAATCGCCGGGAAAGACGATGCCGAGATCGGGGTTGTCCTTGGCACGCTCCAGCGCATAGGCGCCGAGCACGTTGTATGCCAGCGCGAACTCACCTGTGATCACACGATCGATCATCGGATTGGACGACGTGTAGAGCTTGACCCCGGCACGCCCGAGCGCCGCGACGAGTTTCCAGGTCTGCGGCGTGATGCGGACATCCTGGGTGATGAACAGCAAGCCGGTTCCGCTCAGTTCCGGATCATAGGTTGCGATCTTGCCCTGGAAGGCGGCGGCATGTTCGGTGAGCACGCGCAGCAGGTCGGCGTGATCCCTCGGCACCATGCCATCGTGCAGCAGCCGCTTGTTGTAGACCATGACGATCGGTTCGGTGGTGACGCCATAGGCGACGTCCTTCCACTGTGCCCAGCCTGGAATGTTGTCGGCTTCGACGGAGCGATACTCCGATGCGAAGCCGTCATTGGCGAGCTTGATCTGTAGATCCATCGCCGAACTCCACACCAGGTCGGTCGCGTCCTTGGCATCGGCCGGCCGGGTCACGCTGGCAAAAAGGTCGGTCGACAGGATCTTGGTGTAATGAACGGCGATATCCGGGTTCAGCTTCGAGAACCCGGCCACCAGATCGGCGGCTTCCGGACTGTTGGTTGTCGCCTTGACGAACAGATCGGTCTTCGCCCGCCCCGCGTCAGTGGCGGCCCCGTCGTCAGCCGCAGCTGAACTCGCCACAAACACGCAGATGAGAAGCAGGGCCCCGGCGATCGCTCGATTCATCAATACAACTGCGTTCCATGATCTGATGGACGACATACGCGTTTTGACCTAACGGTAAATCTGACCTTACATTGTCGTCTTGGCAATGGTGCAGCGCGGCGATCCTCTTGCGGATTCTGATTATCGAAGATGACATATCACTGGTTGCGGGCCTGAAGAAGGCGCTCGCGCCAGCGGGCATTGCCGTCGACCACGAAGTCAGCGGCGCGGGCGGCATCGAGGTCGCCCCCTCCGAAGCCTACTCGCTGATCGTGCTCGACCTCGCCCTTCCCGACATGTCCGGCGAGGAGGTTCTGAGCAAGTTGCGCGGCAGCGGATCCGACGTGCCGATCCTGATCCTCACCGCACAGGGCGCGGTGGCGGAGAAGGTCAAATGCCTCAATCTCGGCGCCGATGACTATCTGACCAAGCCGTTCGATCTCACAGAGTTCGAAGCCCGCGTGAAGGCGCTGGCGCGCCGCGGCAAGGGCCGCCCTGCCCCCGTCCTCAAGTGCGGCTCGCTGGTGTTCGAGACATCGACAGCCACCGCCATCCTGCACGATGCCCCGTTGGCGCTGCGCCGGCGGGAAGCCGCTGTCCTCGCCATCCTGATGTCGCACTCGGGCAAGCTGGTGCGCAAGGATCGCCTGATTTCCGAGGTGTTCGGCTTCGATGAACCGGTCGCCCCCAATGCCATCGAACTGTACGTGGCGCGGCTGCGCCAGAAGCTCGGCAGCGGCGGACCGCCGATCAGGACGATCCGGGGACTCGGCTATCTGATGGAGGAGCGGTGACGCCGCAGCACGCTCCCTCGCTCCGCCGGCTGCTGCTTCTCAATCTGCTGGTGCCGACAAGCGTGCTTGCGATCGCGCTCGGCGTCGCCGGCGCCTTCCTGATCGATCGCACCGTCGAAACGGCGTTTGACCGCGTGCTCGACGGCTCGGTGCGCGCCATCGCCGAGCGCATCACCGTGGAAGACAATGAAGTCACGGTCGACCTGCCCCAGGTGGCGCTCGGGATGCTGCAGACGCGCGCCAGCGACAGCATCTATTACAGCGTGTCCTACGACAAGGTGGCCGTGACCGGTTATGAAGACCTGCCGCTCGCGGATATGGCGAAGCAGCCGCGCAACACGGTCAGGCATTTCGACGTCACCTACAAAGGCGCCCCTGTCCGCCTGGCGGCCCTCGCCCAGCAGATCTACGGCAAGCCCGATCCGGTGCTGGTCCAGGTGGCAGAGACCAGAAACGGGCGCAACGCAACCCAGCGCGAGTTGTTGCTGGCGCTCGCCGGCCTCGAACTCGGGATCATTCTCACCGCGGCCGTTCTGGCGTGGTTTGCGGTCCAACGTGGTCTTGCGCCGCTGGTCGATCTCGGCCGGGATATCGACGGCAGGCAGATCCGGACCGGTGAAGGCCTGCAACCGCTGGATCTCGCAAAAATTCCCGTCGAAGTGCATCCGCCGGTGCGCGCGATCAATCAGTTGTTCGGCCGGCTGGACGCCGCCATCAACGTGCTGCGCGATTTCATTGCCGACGCGTCACACCAGATGAAGACGCCGCTGGCCTCGCTGCGGGTCCATCTCGCTTTGCTCGAACGCAGCGCCGGGACGGAACCGGCGGATCCGGACACCATCGCGGAAATCGACAAGTCGACGAGGCATCTGGATCGGCTGGTCGCTCAATTGATCGCATTGGCGCGGGCCGAAGAAAGCGCGGTGAGCGACGACGGCCACCGGGCGCAAAGCGATCTGGCCGCGGTGGCCGCCGATGTCGTCAGCGTGCTGGCCCCGATCGCGGCCACGAAAGATGTCGAGCTCGCCCTTGAAACCGAACCTCACGCGGTGATCGCCCGGATCGAACCCACCGTCCTGCACGAAGCACTCGCCAATCTCGTCGACAACGCGATCCGTTACAACCGAAGCGGTGGCTCGGTGACGGTCCGCGTCCACGACGACGGCGAACGATGCGCGGTGCAGATTTGCGACGACGGCCCCGGCATCGCGCCGGAATTTCGCGCGCGGGTGTTCGACCGTTTCTACCGCATGCCGTCGACCGACCGGCCGCCCGGATCGGGGCTGGGATTGTCGATCGTCCGGACGCTGCTGCGGCAGAGCTCGGCGGACATCCAGCTGGCCGACGGCGATAGGGGCAAAGGCCTGACGGTGACGGTCAGCTTTGCCAAGTTCGCGAGCGACGGACGCGCGTAGGCGCAATTGCTTTCACGTGAAACAGTGAAAGCCCGCGCCAACCGAAACAACTTTTTTGTTTCGGTCGATGCGTTCAGCTGAAATGGGCAGTTCAGGCCGCTGCGCTCGCCTTGATGCCGTAACGCGCCGCAGGTGCCTGCCGCGACAGGTTCGGCATCAGCGTCTGCCGGGCCGCTTCATAGGCCTGCCAGTCGGCGGCATCCGGCAGCGACGGGATGGTGACGAACTCGCCCTGGTCGAGGCCCGCGAGCGAGGCATCCACCATGTCCTCGGCCCGCATCACGATCTGGTTCGGCAGATGCGCGACGGGTGTGCCGGCCACGTCCCAGAAGTCGGTCGCGGTGGCGCCGGGCAGCACCGCCTGGATGCGCACGTTCTTGTCGGCGAGTTCGTGTTTCAGCGACTGGCTGAATGCCAGCACGAAGGCTTTGCTGCCGCCATAGACGCCATTCAGAACTTCCGGCGCGACGGCGACGATCGAGGCGATGTTGATGATGGTGCCGCCACCCCGCGCCACCAGGCCCGGGACAACCGCATAGGTCAGCCGGGTCAGCGCGTTGACGTTGAGCGTGATCATCTCCTCCATCTTGTCGATGTCGGAGGCCAGCAGTGGCGCGGTGGCGCCGACGCCGGCGTTGTTGACCAGCAGCGTGATGCGGGTGTCGGTGCGCAGCAGGGTTTCCACCCGCGCCAGGTCGGCCTTGTTGTTCAGATCCGCCGCGACCACCTCGATGTTGCGGCCGGTTTCGCCGGCGAGCTTTTTGGCCAGTGCGTCGAGACGCTCGCGCTTGCGCGCGACGAGGATCAGGTCGTAACCGCGACGGGCCAGCCGGTCGGCGTAGATTGCGCCGATGCCCGAGGAAGCGCCCGTGACCAGCGCGGTGCCTGGCTTGGTTGGGGTGACGCTCATTGTCGTTCTCCGTTGGTTTTGCCGGGCGGGGTGGATCCGGAATTGAACCCTCGTGACGCCGCCCTGCCCGGTAAACGTAGGCGCTCTGGTCTTTGTCTCAAATGTCATATATACACCTTTTTAGGACATTCGGATGTCCGGACGAACGGACGAGGGCGACCCATGCAACGCATTGGTTTTGTTATCTTCCCAGACTTCCAAGTAATGGGTTTCGCGGCCATCACGGTGTTCGAGGTCGCCAACATGGTGGCCGGCGAAGAGGTCTACAAAGTCCATCTGCTGTCCGAGGACGGCGGCCCGGTGCGCGCTTCAGCCGGCTTCAATGTCGAGACCGAAGCGTTCGGCCGCGGGGTGTTCGACACCGTGATCATCGGGGCCGGCAACGATCTGCACACCACCACGCCGGGACTGGTCAAGTTCATCCAGCGATCGATGATTTCGGCGCGGCGCGTGGCGGCGCCCTGCACCGGCGCGTTCTCGCTTGCGGAGGCCGGTGTCCTCAACGGCCGCCGCGCCACCACGCACTGGGCCTTTGCGCGTGAACTGCAAAAGCAATACCCCGAGATCGAACTCGACGAAGACCGCATCTTCATCGTCGACGGCCCGGTGTGGACATCGGCCGGCATGACGGCGGGCGTCGACCTCGCACTCGCCATGGTCGAAAAAGACCTCGGCGCGGACACCGCCCGCGCGGTCGCCCGCAAGCTCGTGGTCTATCACCGCCGCGCCGGTGGCCAGTCGCAATTCTCGGCGCTGCTCGAACTGGAGCCCAAGTCCGATCGGGTCCAGAGCGCACTGGACTATGCCAAGAGCCACCTGCGCAATGAACTCTCGGTCAAGGAACTGGCGAACGCCGCGCGCCTCAGCCCGCGCCAGTTCAGCCGGACCTTTCGTGCGGAAACCGGACAGTCGCCGGCGAAGGCGATCGAGAACCTGCGTGTCGAGGCCGCGCGCGTGATGATGGAACAGGGCCGGCATTCGATGGACGTGATCGCGGACGAAACCGGTTTTGCCGACCGCGAGCGCATGCGACGTGCATTCCTGCGCGCGTTCGGCCAGCCGCCGCAAACCATCCGCCGTAACGCGAAACAGCCCACGGAATTGGCGTGATGGATCACCGCACGCTCTCCGCGCGCAGTCTCGTTTAGATCAACACACTATATTGTGACTGGGTCGGCTGCGGCGGACCGTCGTCGGCCTCCTGCACTCCGCACTCCTGTGCTTTGATCGCGTTTGCCTGACGCGAATTTCGCGACCAAAATGCCGGCTTCCTGATCCGAGGAGACTCTTCCATGGCCACCACCGTTGCAGACCAGATGGTCGACACCCTCGCCGCCGCCGGCGTCAAGCGCATCTATGGCATTGTCGGCGACAGCCTGAACGGCTTCACCGATTCACTGCGGCGGCATGGCGGGATTCAATGGCTGCATGTGCGCCATGAAGAGGTCGCTGCCTTCGCCGCCGGCGCCGACGCTCATGTCACCGGCGAGCTCGCCGTGTGCGCCGGCAGCTGCGGACCAGGCAACCTGCATCTCATCAACGGTCTGTTCGATTGCCACCGCTCCCGCGTGCCCGTGGTGGCCATCGCAGCCCACATCCCTTCGCCCGAGATTGGCTCCGGTTATTTCCAGGAGACCCATCCCGAACAGTTGTTCCGGGAGTGCTCCAGTTATTGCGAGCTGGTGTCCACCCCGGAACAAATGCCCCGTGCACTCGAGATCGCCGTACGCCGTTCGATCCACGAGCGTTGTGTCAGCGTCATCGTGATCCCCGGCGATGTCGCACTCAAACCTGCCATCCAGGCCCCCGCTCCCGCCCGTGGCGGCCTGGTGTTGCAGCAACCGACCATCGTGCCGTCGGAGCAATCGCTCGACCAGCTCGCGGCCCTGCTCAACCAGGCCCAGCGCGTGACATTGCTTTGCGGCGGCGGCTGCGAAGGCGCCCATGACGAGTTGATGAAGCTCGCGGAAACGCTGAAAGCGCCGATCGTCCACGCCATGCGCGGCAAGGAGCACGTGGAGTGGGACAACCCCTATGACGTCGGMATGACCGGCCTGATCGGCTTTGCCTCCGGCTACTACGCCATGGAATCCTGCGATGCCCTGCTGATGCTGGGAACAGATTTCCCCTATCGCCAGTTCTATCCAAAGAATGCCCGCATCGCCCAGATCGACATCCGCGCCGAGGCGCTCGGCCGGCGCGCTCCGATCGAACTCGGCCTGATCGGTCACGTCAAGGCAAGCCTGCGTGCGCTGCAGCCACGCCTGACAACGAAGAGTGACCGCAAACACCTCGACACCTCGCTGCGAAGCTATGCCGACGCGCGCCGAGGCCTCGACGAGCTGGCCAATGGACGCGCGGGCGGCCCGCTGCATCCCCAGCACATCGCGCGCGTCGTGAGCGAACTCGCAGGCGACGACGCGATTTTCACTTGCGACGTCGGCCTGCCGACGGTCTGGGCGGCACGTTATCTCGCCGTCAACGGCAAACGCCGCCTGCTGGGCTCGTTCTGGCACGGCTCGATGGCCAATGCGATGTCCCAGGCCATTGGCGCCCAGGCCGCCTACCCGCAACGCCAGGTGATCTCGCTGTCGGGGGACGGCGGTTTTACCATGCTGATGGGAGACCTCCTGAGCCTGTCGCAGCTCAAGCTCCCGGTGAAGGTGATCGTGTTCAACAACGGCGCGCTCGGATTCATCGAGCTCGAACAGAAGTCGTCGGGATTCCTCGACACCGGTACCGAACTGGTCAACCCGAACTTCGCGGCCATGGCCGAAGCTGTCGGCATCAAGGGCATCCGCATCGAGGACCCGGCGGATGTCCAGGGAAAGCTCGCCGAAGCGCTGGCCCATCCGGGGCCGGTCGTCGTCGACGCGGTGGTCAACCGCATGGAGCTCGCCATGCCGCCAAAGGTCACCACCGAGATGGCGAAAGGCTTCACGCTTTATATGGTCAAGGCCGTGCTGAACGGACGCGTCGATCAGGTCATCGAGCTGGCGCAATCGAATCTGCGGCGTTAGAGCGGGACGAATCCGCGCTGAATCAACTCCGTCATCCTGAGGTGCGAGCCTTGCGGTGCACTTGCACCGCTAGGCGAGCCTCGAAGGATGCACGGCCCCGCCCGGGCCGTCGCCCTTCGAGGGCCGCGCTACGCACGGCCACCTCAGGGTGACGGATCACATTGACCATTCATGATCGAATAGCAATAGCCACACCACGCGTGCGATCAAAACGGCGAATCCGGGAAATAGAACTCCTTGGCATTCTCCTTGGTGATCAGCGTCGCATCCAGGATGTAACTGCCGCGCACCGGGACCTGGCCGTACAGGCTGGCGACGGTCAATTCGAGCGCGGTCCCCACCATCGCCGGCGGATAGAGCACATCGACCGGAATCAATTTGTCGCCGTCCAACACCTTCTTCACCATGTCCTTGGATCCGGCGCCGGCGACGACATACTGGATATCGGTGCGTTTGGCCTGCGCGATCGCCTGCAGCACGCCCACCGCCATGTCGTCGTCCTGGCACCACACCACGTCGATCTTCGGGAATTTGGTCAGATAGTCCTGCATCACCTTGAAGGCATCGTCGCGATTCCAGTTGCCGAACTGCTTGCCCAGCACCTTCACATTGCTCCCCGCGATGGCCCTGTCGAAGCCATCCTGCCGCTGCTGGTCGATCGGGATCGGCAGACCGCGGATCACGGCCACCATGGCGTCCGGCGTGCGCGACTTGATGTACTCGCCGGCGGTGGCGCCAAGCGCGGGATTATTGCCGGCGACATAGAGATCGCGCACCGAGTTGTCGTTGTTGCTGGGCGCGCGGTCGACCAGCGTAACGAACACGCCCTTGCCCTTCACCCGCTTGATGGCGTTGACCAGCGGATCGGGATCGGACGGCAGGATCACCAGGGCGCCGATGCCCTGGGTCGCCAGATCTTCCAGCGCGTTGGCCTGGGTGGCCGCGTCCGGCGAGGTCTTGACGATGACGTTGAGGCCGGGATGCCGGGCCATCAGCGCCTTGGCGACGCGCTGGGCGTGGAAGACAACGCCGGCGGTCCAGCCGTGATCAGCCGCCGGGATCGACACGCCGATCGTCACTTTCCTGTCCTGCGCACTGGCCGCACCGGCCAACATGGCCGCAACGACGGTCAAACCGATAAGAGCCTTCCGCATGCTGTCCTCCCGCACTCCATCCGGACCTTTCGCATTGCCGCCAGGCGACCCGGTTAGCCTGACCCGTTCAGGATTTTCGCATCAGCGAGCGCTGCACCAGCATCGCGATGATGATGATCGCTCCCTGGATCGCGCCGATCAGATATTCGCTGACGAAATTCGAGAGCAGCATGATGTTGCCGACGATTTCGAGAATGAAAGCGCCGCAGACCGTGCCCCAGATTCGGCCGACGCCGCCGCGCAGGGCCGTGCCGCCGATTACCACGGCGGTGATCGCCTGCAATTCCCACAGCGTGCCGCTGGTCGCCGAGGTGGAGCCCAGCCGCGGCACGTACAGCAGCACCGCGATGGCGACGCACAGACCCTGGATGGCATAGGTGACGGTGCGGACACGATTGACCGGAATGCCGGAGTAACGCGCGACCTCTTCATTCGAGCCGACCGCAATCACATGACGGCCGTAGCGCGTGCGATAGAGCACAAAGGCGCCGACAGCCGCCACGGCAAAGATGACAATGATGGGCACCGGCACGCCCAGCACGGCACCGAAATAGGCGGGACGATAGAGATCCTGGATCTCGGAGGAACGCAAAGTGACGGCGCCGCCCTGCGACAGCCACGTGGTCAGGCCACGGAAGATGCCCATGGTGCCGAGGGTGACGATGAAGGGTTCGATGCGCCCGATGGTGGTGATCAAGCCGTTGGCCAAGCCACAGGCTGTTCCGATGACGACGGCCAGGACCATCGACGCGACCAGTATCATCGCCGGATCAGCGATGATGCCGCTGTTGATGAACATGATCATCAGGCTGGCGACGAACGCCATCATCGACCCGACCGACAAATCGAGCCCGCCCGCGGCAATGACGAAGGTCGCGCCGACGGCAATGATGGCAATGAAGGCGCTGCGGGTCAGCACATTGAGGAGATTGTCGACGCTGATCACATTCGGATTGGCGAACGCACCGACGACCAGCAGGAGCGCAAGCGCGACAAACGGCGCAACGGCCTTGAGCTCGAGGTCCATCGGCCTGCGGCGTGCGGTGGTGTCCGGGGCGAGGGCGTCGGCCATGGTCATTCCGCCAGCAGGGCGGCCTCCTGCGCTGTGGCGCCCGTCGCCATCATGACGATGTCGTGCTCGGTCATGCGTTCACCCGTGACGTCGCCGACGGTGCGCCCGGCACGCATCACGACGATGCGATCGCACAGGCCGATCAGTTCGGACATCTCCGAGGAGACCACGATGACCGCGCGGCCCTGCTCCGCCAGCGGCACGATGAATTGATAGATCTGCTCCCTGGTCCCGATGTCGATGCCACGCGTCGGCTCGTCGATGATCACGATGTCGGGGTCGAGCATCATCATCTTGGCCAGAAAGAGCTTCTGCTGGTTGCCGCCAGACAGCTGCCCCGCAAGCATGTCCGAACGTGGGGCGCGGATGTCGAATTCGCCGATCGCAGTGTCCAGCGCGGCCCGTTCGCGCGCGCGATCAATCTGCAGGCCGCGGGTGAATTTTCGCAGCGCGGCGAGTGTCAGGTTGACGCGCAGGTTCTCGGCGAGCAGCAGGCCTTTGCCCTTACGGTCCTCGCTGAGATAGACGATGCCGGCCTGCATGCTGTCGTGAACGCTGCTGAAATGCATCGGCGTGCCGTTGAGCTTCACCGTGCCGCGACCGCGCCTGAGGCCGACGAGACCTTCCATCAGTTCGGTCCTGCCCGCGCCGACCAGCCCGGCGAAGCCGAGAATTTCGCCCTTTCCGAGCTGGAATGACGCGTGGCCGACAAAGCCGGGAACGGAAAAATTTTCGACCTCCAGCACATGGTCCCGCGCCGTGGACAGCTGCCGGGCCGGGTAGAGCTTCGATACGTCGCGGCCGACCATCAGGCGCGCCATATCTACGGGTTGCAGGTCGCTCGCAGCGCGGCTGGCGACCAGGCGCCCATCGCGCAGCACGGTCACCTGGTCGGCGATCGCCTTCACCTCCGGCAGGCGGTGCGAGATATAGAGAACCGCGGTGCCCCTGGCACTGATATCGCCGATGACCTTGAGCAGGGCTTCGGTCTCGGTCGGGGTCAGCGACGCGGTCGGCTCGTCGAAGATCACGACGCGGCGCGGCACCAGCAGCGCCCGCGCAATCTGCACCAGTTGCCGCTGCGCGATCGAGAGCCGTCCGACCACCGCTTTCGGATCGAGCTCCGAGCCGAGCTCGCGGATTGCTTGCGCCGCGCGGGCGTTCATGGTGCGATCGTCGACCACAAACCCCTTGCGCAGTTCACGCCCGAGAAACAAATTCTGCGCCACCGTCAGATCGGGCGCCAGCAGCACCTCCTGATGCACCAGCACGATGCCGCGATGCTCGGCATCCGCCGGACCGGTGAACGTCATCGGCTCGCCATCGAGGCGAAGCGTGCCGGCGGTCGGCGCCAGGTGGCCGGCCAGGATCTTCATCAAGGTCGATTTTCCGGCGCCGTTCTCGCCGATGATCGCGTGCACCCGGCCCGCGTCGATCGACAGTGCGATGTCCTTCAGCACCTCGACTGGACCGAAGCATTTGCCGAGCCCTTCGACCCGCAGCAGCGGCGAAGGTTCCGGCACCGATGTCGAGAGCTCCGGCCTCATGCGAGCCTGGTCCAGACACTGCCGTCCCGGGAGGAGGCAACCGCGGCCGCAATGAATCGCATGCCGTCGAGTCCATCCTTTACCGTCGGATACAGGACGTCCGGGTCGGGATCCTCACCGGCACGCCGGGCGCGAATGGCGCGGGCCGCCTCGGTGTAGATGGTCGCGAAAGCCTCCAGATAGCCTTCCGGATGGCCGCTCGGCAGGCGTGTCACCCGGGCCGCTGCCGCGCCGACACCCGCGCCGCCGCGCGTCAGCAGTTGTTTAGGCTCGCCAAATCGCGTGAACCACAGATAGTTCGGATCGGCCTGCGTCCACTCCAGCCCCGCTTCGGTGCCGTAGACCCGCAGCTTCAGCCCGTTCTCGTTGCCGACCGCCACCTGGCTCGCCCACAACGAACCGCGTGCGCCGCCCCGGTAACGCAGCAGGATCTGCACATCGTCATCGAGCTGCCGCCCCGGCACGAAGGTCGTGAGCTGCGCCAGCAGTTCCTCGGCTTCCAGTCCGGAAACGAATGCGGCGATGTTGTAGGCGTGGGTGCCGATGTCGCCGATGCTGCCGCCGGCGCCCGACCGCTGCGGATCGGTGCGCCATTCGGCCTGCTTGCTGCCGGCGAGCTCCGCCCGCCGGGTCAGCCAGTCCTGCGGATACTCCACCTGCACAAGGCGGATCGTTCCGAGTTCACCGCCCGCGACCATCGCGCGCGCCTGCCGGATCATCGGATAGCCAGTATAGTTATGGGTGAGGCAGAAGATCTTGCCGGTCTTTGCCACGAGATCGACCAGCTCGCGCGCCTCGGTGACGGTGATGGTCATGGGCTTGTCGCAGATCACGTGGATGCCGGCATCGAGAAAGGCGCGGGCCGCCGGAGCGTGCACATTGTTCGGGGTCACGATCGAGACCGCCTCGATGCCGTCGGGACGCGCGGCCTCGGCCCGGGCCATCTCCTCGTAAGACGAATAGGCGCGCTCATCTGCCAGTCCGATCTCGCGCGCCGAGATCATCGCCCGTTCGGGATCGGACGACAGCGCACCCGCGACCAGCTCGAACTGGTCGTCAATCCGTGCGGCGATGCGATGGACGGCACCGATGAAGGCGCCCTGCCCGCCGCCGACCATACCGAGACGAATACGGCCGCCATGGGCTTGCTGCTTGTGTCCTGCGATGCTCATCCCGCGCTCCCGGTACCGGTCAAAGCCCAAGCATCTTGCGATTGGCGGCGTCGTCGGTGCCGGCCCCGGCGAAGTCGTCGAAGGCCCGCTCGGTCACCCGGATGATATGCCCGGCGATGAACTCCGCGCCCTCGCGCGCACCGTCCTCCGGATGCTTGAGCGCGCACTCCCACTCCAGCACCGCCCAGCTGTCATAGTCATAGGCCGCGAGCCTGGAGAAGATGCCGCCGAAATCAACTTGCCCGTCACCCAGCGAACGGAAGCGCCCGGCGCGATTCACCCAGCTCTGAAAACCGCCATAGACGCCCTGGCGGCCGGTCGGATTGAACTCCGCGTCCTTCACATGGAAGGCCTTGATGCGCTGGTGGTAGATATCGATGTAATCGAGGTAGTCGAGCTGCTGCAGCACGAAGTGCGAAGGATCGTAAAGCAGATTGGCGCGCGCATGTCCGTGCACCCGATCCAGGAACATCTCGTAACTGACGCCGTCGTGCAGATCCTCGCCCGGATGAATCTCGTAGCAGATATCGATGCCGTTCTCCTCGGCATAGTTCAGCAACGGCGTCCAGCGTTTCGCTAGCTCATCGAACGCCGCTTCGACCAACCCGGCCGGACGTTGCGGCCACGGATAGACATAAGGCCACGCCAGCGCGCCGGAGAACGTCGCATGCGCGCCGAGTCCCATATGCCGCGAGGCCCGCAGCGCGCGCTTGACCTGGTCGACCGCCCATTCGGTACGAGCTTTCGGATTGTTGCGCACGCCGGCATCGGCGAAGCCGTCGAATGCGACATCATAGGCCGGATGCACCGCGACGAGCTGGCCCTGCAGATGGGTCGACAGTTCGGTGATCGCGAGCCCGTGACGCGCGGCCGTCCCCTTGATCTCGTCGCAATAGGCCTTGGAGTCCGATGCCTTGACGAGATCGAACAGGCGCCCATCCCAGGTCGGGATCTGCACCCCCTTGTAGCCGAGTGACGCCGCCCAGCCGCAGATCGTGTCGAACGAGTTGAATGGCGCGGCATCGCCGGCGAACTGGGCGAGAAAGATCGCCGGCCCCTTGATGGTCTTCATGGCCTGTCCTCCAGGTTTCGGCGGAGCGTGTTTCGGCAGATCGTGCAAAGGCGGGGATGAGGATCGCCGCCCGCACGTCCGTCATGACGGCGAGGCGCGATGATGCGATGCAAGACACGATCGGCGGTGCTGCGAGCACCCGACATGGCATCCTCCCTGGCGGCGTTGCGCTTATCGAATTGTAATCGATTACATTTTCACTCAGATTGCCATACGCATTGACCAAGTCAATCCTTCAGTGGGAGGAATGCACCCCAAAGGGTTCGGACGGATTCGAAAGCAGAGCTGCCGGTTCATGCACAAGCGGTTGAACAAGCCGACAATCGGCGATGTCGCGAAGCGCGCGGGGGTGTCGACCGCGACCGTCAGCCGCACGCTCGCCACCCCCGACCAGGTGACCGCCAAGACGCGCGCCGTCGTCATGAAGGCGGTCCGCGACACCGGCTACGTGCTCAATCTCGCAGCGCGCAACCTGCGCACCAGCCGCGCGCACGCCGTGCTGGCCGTGCTGCCCGATGCCTCGAACATTTTCTTCTCGCAGGTCCTGCGCGGCATTTCCGACGCGCTGCATCAGAAAGGCTACAGCCTGGTGATCGCGGACACCGCCAACGATCCCGAGCGTGAGCGCGAACATGGCGAGTTCATCCAGGGCGGGCGTGTCGACGGCGTGCTGCTGCTGAACGGCCGGCTGCTATCCTCCCCCCGCGCCCGACGCGGCCGCGAAATCCCCACCGTCAGCCTGTGCGAACGGATTCCCGGCGCGCAACTGCCCTATGTCGAGACGGCCAACCGCGACGCTGCGCGTGCGATGACCGAGCATCTGTTCTCGCTGGGACATCGCCGCGTCGGCTATGTGGCGGGACCACCTCACAACGTCCTCGAGCATGATCGCTTCGCCGGCTACCGCGACGCGCTCGCCGCGCGTCGCCTCGCGCTTGATCCGCTGTTGGTGCAGCCCGGCGATTATTCGATCCGCGCCGGCGAAGCCGCGGCCGCAGCCTATCTCAATCTGTCCGGGCTGCCCGACGCGGTGTTTGCGTCCAGCGACACCATGGCCATGGGCCTGATCCGCGGCTTTGCCGCAGCCGGGATCAGCGTGCCCGGCGACATATCGATCGCGGGCTTCGACGACATCGAATTTGCCGCCGCCTACACCCCCGCGCTCACCACCGTCCACCAGGCCCGCCACGACATCGGTGCGCGCGCCGCCGCCATGCTGATCGAGCTGATGGCCGGGCGCAAACTCATCGATCGCGTGATCCAGTTGCCGGCCGAGTTGGTGGTGCGAGAAAGCACGCGCGCCCGCGCGTAGAACATCAGATCGCGCGGAGCGCAATGGTGGTTCCTGCCATCAGTCAAAAACCGTGGAGATCGCTCAATCCCAGGCCGGCAGCGAATGGTGCTCATGCATGACACGCCATTTGCCCGATACCTTGCGCAAGCCCATGGTCAATCGAAACTCGAGTGGTTCGCGCCGACCAGCGGAATCGATGTTCACACACCGGCCAATGGCTGTCGCAAACGCCACATCGGATCCGGCGGTGATGCGGATGTCGTGGAAATCGAACACGACGGGTTTTTCCACCGATGACAGGAACAGATCCCAGGTCGCCATGTACGCATCGAGGCCTTGCGACTGGAAGGGAAGCGGCACGTCGAACATCAGGATATCGGGATCATGATCGGCGCGAATGCCCTCCCTGTCCTCGTCGCGAACGGCCTTGCTCCATCGCGCGATCAGCGCGCTGATCTCCTGCTCGTCCGCCGACGTCTGAAGGTCCTTCGCCGTCATGGCTTTTCTCCTGCCAGGCAGCCCGCATGATAACACGCCTAACGGCTCCGGGCCGACGCCGACAATCTCACATGGAACGTCGAGACTATTTCTTCGGCTGCTCGACCCACACGTCGCTTTGCTTGATCCGCTCGATCAGCAGTTGAGGATCGAACTTGCGAAAACCAGATGGAATTTCAAACAGCTGTGCCGATTGCGGCTGCTGCTGAATATTCACGACGGAAACCGTCGAGTTCTCGTCCAGCCGGATTTTCACCGGGAACCTGAGCTCCGGGTCAACCCAACCCGTGATGTCGCGATTCGGCGGCGCCGTGACATGGAACTTGTCGGCGCGACGCCCATCGATCGTGTCCTGCCCCACGGGCTCGCAGCGCCACCCCTCGGCCTCACCTGCCGTGCCGGCCAGTTTCGCCAGTGCCTGCCATTGCCGGCATGGGTTGGTCGGGTCGACGGACACAAACCATTGGGTCAACCGGCTCGATTGCCGCGCGTCCATGAAGGTGCGCAGGGATGGCCGCGCGAAATAGGCATGATCGGTCGCTTCCATCAGGAAAAAGCCGTCGGGAAAGTCCGGTGTTTCGATGCGCACCTTGTCGTCGCGTACACGCAGGCTCGCGGGACGCGCCATCGCTGCGTCCTTGGCCGACGTGGTGACCAGATCCGCCGAAAATTGCTGCGCCTGCACCGGCTCATCGAGAAGGCCACCGGCGAGCAACAAACACGGCAGAGCCACCGAAACGTATTTCAACATCGGAGATATCCATCGCTATGGTCAAAAACGAGCGGCGCCGACCGGGCCTTCAGGCCGGATCGGCGCCGCCGCAACGGGATCAGATCACAAGCAATCGGCTGATCGATATCGCCGAGAGCTCGCAACCACCAAGGCTCTTATTGAACGTAGGCCTGGGTGACCGCGTGATCGAAGTCGAAGGCGTCGAACAGGTCCGTCAGCGCCGGGCTGTTGGTCGGCACGTACGGATTGTTCCTCTTCACCACCGGGTTCGGGAAGTTGTCGCGGCTGCGCGAGGTCAGCGGCTGCAGCTTCCAGTTACGCTCGATGAACTTCAGCAGCGAGACGTGATCGCCGTAGCCATGGTTGACCTTGCCGCCGGTGGTGTAGGGCGAAAGGATCAGCAGGGGCAGACGCGGTCCGTCGCCGAAGAAGTCCAGCGGCTGCACGAAACCGGAGTCCCAGTAGCCGCCGGCTTCGTCCCAGGTGACGAACACGACGGTCTCGGCCTTCAGCTTCGGATTGTCATCCAGCGCGCTGAGCAGGTTGAGCACGTAGGCCTCGAACAGATCGACCTTCGAGCTCTGCGGATGACCGTCGAGCAGACCATCGGGCTTGCCGAACGACACCGCAGGCAGGGTGTTGTGCTGGATCGCCGTGATCAGATCGGCGGTGTCTTTCATGTGCGCAGTCCGGACAGCCGGATTGGCCATGATCGACGTCGCATACTGGAACGGGTTGCAGATCTGGCAATACGCCACGCCGAGCGCATGGGCCGGATCGGCAAGCGCCGCCGCGGACAGGTTCGGATTGGACGGATTGGCCGCAACCGCCGCATTCGAGAGCGCCACGGCGTCGTTGAACGCACCGCCGTAGAAGGCCCAGGAAATGTTCTTCTCGATGAGGGCATCACCGATCGTCCTCACGCTCGACGGCGGGAGGTTGCTGCCGCCGGACAGCGCGCCGTTCGGCAGGTAGCCCGGGTTGGTGTTGTTGAGCATGTAGTAGTGACGCGGCTTGCAGTTCGGTTCCGCGGCATACGGCAGATGCTCGAGATAGCTGACGATCGGCTTGACGCCGGGCTGGAACACGTCGGCGCAGGCGCTGAAGTTGCCGTCGACGGTGTACTGGTTGATGGTGTTCGCCTTCGGATTCGGATTGGCGATCAGGTTGGTCGGCGGGGTCACGGCATTGCCGGCACCGTCGCTCCAGAACGCAGCGTCGCCGGTGCCGAGCATGAAGTGGTTGGCACCGGTGCCACCATGGAACGACTGATGGAAGTTGTCGCTCAGGGTGAAGCGGTCGGCCAGCGACTTCAGGATCGGAGCCTGCTCCTGTTCCGCATTGTAGAAGCCCATCGAGTTGCCCTGGCTCTTGTTCGTCGCCGAATAAGTCGCCATCACGAACGGGAAGAGATCGTTCTTGCAGCCCGAGGGATTGTCCTTGGTCGCGTTGTCGAGGCTGCAGTCGTTCTGCTGCCAGTCCTGATAGAAGCGGTGAGTGGTGTCACCGGTGTAGTCGTCATCGGTCAGGATCGGGCCCTGCAGCGGGAATGGACCGGCGAGCGTGCCGGCACCGGGAACGCGGGTGTCCAGGGCGTTGGCTGGCAGGTTGGTGGCGCCGGTCGTCAGGATATCGAGATCGGACGGATCCATGTCCTTTTCGACACTGGCTTCGGCAATGGTCTTGAACGGCGCCGAGGTGTCGCTTTGCGTGGCCGCGGTGCCCTCGGTGTTGGGCTGCGGCATCAGGTTGGCCGGATTGTACGGGAACTTGGCGACATTGGGCGCGCCGACATAATAGCTCGACTGCGCCGCAGCCGAGAATTGCTGCGCCTGCGCGTAGTTCGGGCCGGGCGAGCCGTCTTCGTTGACGATGCCCTTCGACAGCAGGTTGGAGATGGTCTGATTCTTCCCCTTCGGACGATACACGCCGAAGGTATGGTCGAGGCCGCGATTTTCGCCGATCAGAATGATGACGTGCTTGATCGGAGTCTCGGTCTTCGCTTCGTCGCCACCGCCGTGATGACGATCGTTGTCATCGTGACGATCGGCGTTCAATTGCATGAAGTGATGATGAGGATGGTGTGGACGCTTGTCCCAGTTGCTGCGCCCCGTCTCCGCGCCGAAGCTCGAGGTGGTGCTGACGATCGTCAGCGTCGATGCAACAACCAACGCGGTTGTTGAACGCCATCGTCTTGTTCTGTCGAATGTGATTTGCATGGTCGACCCCAAAGGTAAGAGTTAACCTTCGCGTATTTAGAGAGCGAACATGACGCGTGCGTATCGATGCTGTGAAACGCACGAAGAAATTTAGAAACGTCCTAGAAATTTTTTCACGCAGGAAAATACGACACGATTCATCGTGCACGACTCACAAAAAAAGCGCCGCGCGATTCCAACGCGCGACGCACTCATACGATCGACGGAGAATCCCGCGAAACTCAGCGCGCGGAATGTTTAGACTGCATCACTTGCCGCAACGCCTCGTAATGAGCATCGTGAACTTCAGGATTGAACAGCGAGAACTGTTCCGCACTCGCCAGCAACGCAGGCACCGCCGCGAACATCAGGTATCGATAGCTCTTGTACTCGGCAGCCACGTCATCGAATCGCCCCTCGGACGCGGCGATATCGATTCGACGCAGCGTCACCACCAGTTCCTTGAGCGACAGGCGCGCAAGTCCGCGCTCTTTCTGACCACCCGACACCGTGGTGTTCTTCCGATCGGGATAGCGCTCGGTCAGTTCGCGCAATTCGTTGCCGATGGTGTCGACCGCGAGCGAAATGACATCCTTGTCGTGGGCGGGGATCGCGGTTTCCAGCACAGTGGCGAAATTGTTGATCTCCTGCAGCGTCGCGCCGGCGCCATCGCGTTCGTAGGGCTGCACACCGTCTCCAACCGCCGTGAGATAGGAGACCAGGTCGCGCTTGTCCTGCGTTGAGAAGCCGAGCTTGAAGACGCGATCGAAGTGGTCCACCACCTGATCGTAGTTGTCGAAGCGGCCATCGTGAAAATATGGCGCGTTGAAATCGGCATTGCGCAATGTCGGCGTCTTGAACAGGCCGCCCGAACCGACATCGTGCTGCTGATGATCGACGAATGCCGCCGACGGCGTGTGGCAGCCGGCGCAACTCAGCTCCGGATTATGCGGGAACGGTTTCAGGAACAGCGCTTCGCCGCGTTTTTCGGCATCACTGATTTGCCCCACCAGCCGCCCGCCCGGCCCCAGATTCGGATTCGGAAGGAAGTCGATATCGTGGATGTAGGCTACCATGGCATCGAGAACGGCAGGCGATGGCTCCGGCCCGGCGAACTCGTTGACGATGACGTTGTGCACGAAATCGCGCAGCGAGGTCATCCGCCCGTCGTGCCCATAGGGGGCGAGGTAGCGCGCGCCGCGCAGCGAGGGAATCCGAATCGGATCGAGTTTCTGATTGTCCGCCTTCGGGTTGAACAGCGGGCCGGTGGTGTCGAAGTTGCCGGGACGCGTCGACATGTTCGGAATGAAGAACTTGGCGTTGTTGGCGCCGTTGATATGGCAGGTCTCGCAACTCACGCCCGCCTGCCGCGCCACGCCACCCAGAATCGCCGGCGAGCTGAACGCCAGGTTGCCCAGATTGACCAGATAGGATCTGCGGCCGTCGATCGTCTCGGACTTGAACACTTCACGCGGCTTGTCGAGCGCGTCTTCGTTCAGCTCGCTCGATTTCGGCAGCACGGTCTGGTCGCCATCGACCGGAAAGGCGCCGACGCGCTGCTGCAATCCGACCAGCAAGACCCCGAACGCGACAACAGCCAGCCATTGTTTCCGGATGATCATCGCGACGCGGCCTCAAGTGTGGGCCGGCGCAGTCCGATTTTTTGCGCGGCATTCTGCAAGGCCACGATCAGTTCCTCGGTGGTTCGGCGCAGTCCGGGAATGTCGACGTGCTGCAGGTCCCGCACCACCAGCAATGCCTTGAGATCTTCGATCCTGGCGTCCACCGAATCGGCGAGCCTTGAATCGCTCGCCTTGAGCGTTTCAGCGAAAATCGTGCGATAGGCGAATTCGATGCCGGCCACGTTGTTGCGCATGTCGTCGAGCGACGTGCCGCTGATTCGGGATTCGCCGCCGTCTGCCTTGCTCTCGCCGACCTCGTAGACCAGCCGGACGGTGCCTTCCAGCAGGCCCTGCGGGGTCAGCGGCATGTCGCGCAGTTTTTCGTGGAGACTGTTGAGGTGCTCGACCAGAGCGTCCGCTTCGCTCTCGGCATCGGTGCGTTTTGCTCCGAACAGTTTTGCCTCGATGGCATGAAAGCCGGTGACGGCGTTCGGCCAGGCATCGATCTGCTCGTCGAGTTCCGGCACGAAGCCAGCGGTGAAGACCTCCGAGCGCTCCCAACCGGCGCGTCCCGACAGCCAGGCCTTCTTCGCTCCGGCAAGATCGTGCGCGGCCAATCGCGCGCGCAGATCGCGCGCACCGGCCAGCGCCTGCCCGATGCCTTCGATCATGTAAGGGCGATAACGTTCCGCGCCGTCCTCAAGCGGAGTCGCACGTGCAAATTGCAGTTGAGCCGTCAGTGCAACGGCCAGAACGCCGAAACCGAGTATCCATCGCTGCCCGACGGCGTGCGCGCGACGCGCACAAGCTTGATTCAATTCCGACAATGCAAAGCGTCCATGGTCGGGAAGACGGCGAATCATGATTTTCCAGAATCCATTGAACGCGGCTGCGCTCACGCTGCGACTGAGTGTCGCGAGTGCGCAATATTGTCGCGTTCCTTTGCTGTTTTGTGACGAGAGCGAGGCACGCAGTGATTTTCCCGCTGCGCATTTTTTTATTTTCCGATCGACGCACCGCACGCAAACGAAACTCCGCGCCATACACGCCATGCACTTCTCTTGTTTTTTCAAGAGGAAGCCGACTGCGTGACTCCTGCATGTCGCTTGCGTGCTCCGTTGCGACACCGATCCGCGCGCGCAACATCCCGCAACGTGTCACAGCGCTGAAAAATATTTCACGCATGACGTCAAGTGTCTGTGACTAAACGACCCAACCTCTTCGATTTCATCATTCCACAACAATGGGGGCAATTTCTGATGCGTTTGCCAACACTTCTCGGATGCGTATCCGCGCTGGCGCTTGCCGTCGCGACCGCTGGTGCAGCGGCCGATGACTTTCGGGGCCGCGATCACGATGGCGACGATGCGCGCCATATTCACACCGCAACGCCGATCAAGCACCTGGTCGTTATCTTCCAGGAAAACATCGCATTTGATCATTATTTCGGCACCTACCCCAAGGCGCTGAATCTGCCGGGCGAAACCCGCTTCGTGGCGTCGCGCAACACGCCGAAGGTCAACAATCTGGTCAACCCGCTCGATGTAAACCACGACTTCAGGCCGCTCACCGGCATCGACCTGCTCAACCACAATCCCAACAGTGACGCCAACGCCCCCGCAGCGCCCAACAACACCGTGAAGAACGCCGCCGGCGCGTCAAACCCGTTCCGACTCTCGCCCGCGCAGGCGCTCACCGCCGATCAAGGCCATTCCGAAGGTCCGGAGCAGAGCGCCTACAACAACGGGCATATGGACGGCTTCCCGGCTTTCGTCGGTCGTGGCGGCCCGCCGCCGGTCGGCATCGGCACCAAAGCGCTGGTGATGGGCTATTTCGACGGCAACACCGTCACCGCGATGTGGAATTACGCGCAGCACTACGCGCTGAACGACAATTCCTATACTTCGCAGTTCGGCCCCTCGACGCCCGGCGCCATCAATCTGATCTCCGGCCAGACCGACGGCTTCTCCTTCACCCTCAACGTGCTCGATGGCTCCGGCGGCTTGATCAGCGGCAACCAGGTGTTCGCCGACACGTCCCATCTGCCGAGCCACCTGACGATGGTGGGTGACGACGATCCGGTCGATGACGTCTGCTCCAACCCGAAGGGCGCCCAGGTTACGATGTCGGGGCGCAACATCGGCGACCTGCTCAATGCCAGGGGCATCACCTGGGGTGGATTCATGGGTGGCTTCGACCTGACTGCGGTCAACGCCAACGGCACCACGGGCTGCTTGCGCGAAACCAACCCGGCCGCGCCGGGCGAACCCGCTTCAACCTCGGTCGACTACATCCCGCACCACGCCTGGTTCCAGTACTATGCGTCGACCCGCAACCCGACCCACGCCCGTCCGAGTTCGGTGCAGGCGATCGGTCACAGCCTGATTCCCGGCACCAACACGCCCGAGCCGGCCAATCACCAGTACGATATCAACGACTTCTTCGCGACGCTGAAGGCGGGCAATCTGCCGGCGGTCAGCTTCCTGAAGGCCGCGGCGTTCGAGGACGGACATGCCGGCTACTCGGATCCGACCGACGAACAGCACTTCGTCGTGCGGGTGATCAATGCCCTCCAGAAGAGCAGGGAATGGGAAGATACCGCCGTCATCATCATGTATGACGACTCCGACGGCTGGTACGACCATCAGATGCCGCCGATCGTCAACCCGTCGTTCACGACCGGCGACAACCTCAACGGTCTCGGCATCTGCAACACCAGCAACGGCTTCCAGCAAGGCATCAAGACCCGGACCACGCCGCTCAACGGCGCCTTCGGCCAGCCTGCCTACGGCCGCTGCGGTTACGGAACCCGCATGCCGCTGCTGGTCGTGTCGCCGTTCGCGAAACACAACCACGTCGATCACACCCTGACCGACCAGAGCTCGGTGCTCCGCTTCGTCGAGGACAACTGGCTCAACGGCGAGCGCATCCAGCCGGGCGGCTCGTTCGACACCATTGCCGGTTCGATCGAGAACATGTTCGACTTCCATCCCTGGGACGAACGGGGCCCGCGCAAGCTGCTGCTGGACGAACAGACCGGCGCCGTGCTGTACGCCTCCCACGGCGATGATGATCACGATCATGATCATCACGACCATGACGACCACCACTAATCCACGCGTCGTCTGAGACAAGAAAAGGGGCTCATCCGCAGTGGCGGATGGGTCCCTTACTTTTTTGGAGACCTCTCATCCAGGACCTCGACCAAGACCTTGGGGCTTGCAATCAGAAGTCGAGCCTGCTTCTGCTGCGATGGTCAAGCCCGATCCCGGACCCCGCACCCATGGTCATTGCCACCGGATTTTTCGCAGTGCTTTGCCTGCTGAGCGGCATGCTGGCCTGGATCGACATCCGCCACGGCATCATTCCCAACGAGCTGAACCTGGCCATCGCCGCGCTGGGACTGGCGAGAGCTGCCGTGACCGACAGCGCGTCCGCTGGAGTTTACGCCGCGTGTGCCGGCATTACGATCGGCGCCACCACCTGGCTGCTGCGGCGATTGTATTTTGCGTTGCGGAACGTTCAGGGCCTGGGGCTGGGCGACGTCAAGCTGCTCGCTGCGGCCGGCACCTGGATCGGGGCCACCGGCGTGCCGACGCTTCTGCTGGTCGCCACACTGACGGCGCTGGCCTCGATCGCCGTCATGCGACTGGCCGGGCGGCGCATGACGCAACAAACCTCGATCCCGTTCGGGCCATATCTCGCGCTCGGGCTGGTGGTCACGGTTGCTGTCCAACAGCCATGGTCGTGCTGCTGAGCGGCGCAACGCGCCTGTGATGCCTTTAGCTAGAGCGCAAACACCCGGCGCGCGTTGCCGGACAGAAACGCCTCGGATTGTTCCGGCGAGAGTCCGAGACTGCCGAGCCCCTCGAGGCATTTGCGCGGCGACAGCATTGGCCAGTTTGTGCCGAACATCGCGCGACGCTTGCCGACGCCCTTCATCCAGTCGACGAACGCCGGCGGCAGCCGATGCAGGGCATAGGCCGATGTGTCGACATGGAAGTTGGGGAACTTCACGGTCAGGGTCACGAGTTCGTCGAGCCAGGGAAAGCCGACATGGCCGCCCACCACAACCAGTTCGGGGAAATCCAGCAGCACGTCTTCGAGATATGGAATGAGGCGCCCGGTCTCCGAGCGCTTCAGCGGCCCGGTGTGGCCGATCTGCGTGCAGAACGGGACGCCGGCCTCCACACAGGCCGCGTAGATCGGGTAATAACGCCGGTCATTCGGCGGCAGGTCCCAGAGCCAGGGCACAACACGGACGCCAACGAACGCTTTTTTGTCGACCCAACGACGAATCTCGCGAACCGCCGCCATCGGGTTGGCGAGATCGACGCTGGCCAGGCCACGAAACCGGTTCGGGGCCGCCGCGATCTGCTGTGCCACCTCTTCGTTGCTGATGAGATCACCTTCAGGGCCGTGCCATGCCGACAGCAGCGCGATATCCACACCGGCCGCATCCATGGCCTTGAGCGTACTGTCCACGCTCTCCAGCATGCCCTCTTCCCGCCCGGTCCAGCGCATCAGCGTCTTCAGCCATGGCCTGTTCGCCATCCGCTCCGTGGTGATCTGCGCCCACACATCGACCGCGCCCATGACACACTCCCTCAATTACTTCACTAATGAAGTATATGGCAGTGGATGGCTACGCGCAAGCAGGTTATTCAGGTGCATGTCCGCTTCGAAGACACGCGTCTATCACCGCCTGCAGCTGGCCGCGCACCGGATTCAAAAATCCGCCGATCGCGCGGTCATGGCCGCCGCCGAGATCACGACGGCGCAAGCGGCGGTGCTGGCGCTGACGTCCACCGGCGAGCCGGTCACCCAGCGCGAGGTGGCCACACAACTGGGTGTCAATGAATCCGGCATGACGGCGATGGTCCGCCGCCTGCTCGACATGGGGCTGCTCGAACGTGTGCGCGACGAGGCCGATGCCCGCGCCTGGCGGCTGCGCCCGAGCGACGAGGGCCGCGCGGCGCTCAAGCGCATCGAGCAGCCGTTCAAGCGCATCAACCAGACTATCGAGACGGCGCTTGCGCCTGACGAGATCGCCCATCTCGCCGATTACCTGACCCGCATCGCCACCGCATTCGATCAGGGATAGACAATCGCGGCGCCGGTCTACTGGCTCATGGCGTAGCCAAGCAGCCGTTCCATGGTGCCCAGTTTTTCGCAGTCCGATGCGTTCGAGGCGAAATGCGATTGCTCTCTGGCGTTATAGCAGCGGTAGAGAGGCACAGTCTGCTGCTGCGGCTGGCTGTAGACCCACCCCGCGGTGCGCAGACGCTGATAGTCGTGGGCTTCACAAAACCCCTTCTCGGCCAGCAGGTGGTCAGGATGCCCGGGCCGCTGGCTGACGCAATCCTCCAGTTCGACGGACGGCTTGGAGGCATTGGCCATCGTCATGAGATAGCCGGATCCAGCCTCGTATTGATAAGAGCTGTAGTTGCCGGGAACGGCCGCCGTGGTCGACCAGCGGTCATGCAGTGCCGCGTCGTACCAGCGCGCCAGCAACACACCGACCTGCGACGCGACGGGCTGGCTCGAGACCGATACGGTCACATCGCGAAAAACCAGGTATTTCTTGTCGCGGGCTTCGTAAGGCGGCCAATAGGCATAGACCAGCATCCAGGTGTTGGAGAGTTGACTGGTTCCCGTCCTGGCGTCGAGCATGACCGGGTAGGCGAGAAGCTCCGACGGAGCGGGGCGCCTCCAGACACCGGGATCGAGAGCCAGCAGCGGCTCGTGCAGGTTGCTGAACGTCGTGTGATCGGTGGAGAAGAAAAGTCCGAGACCGCCGGACACCCAGCGCAACAGCACCGTTTCCCCGGTCGTCGTCCATCTGGCGACCGCGCTACCGGATCCGTTGCCAAGGCTGGTCGCGTCACCGCCGAGGCCTGGCTGGTCCCATTGGCCCTGGAAGAACTTCATCCATTGTCCTGGCCGCGGATCGGACACCGGCCCGCGCGCCACGATGAGGGCGTGATCCCGGTTCCGGTAGCAGTAGGCGTAGTAGTAGCCGTCCTGCCCGTTGACCGTGCTGCAGGATCCCTCCCCGGTCTGCTTGTTCGCCGTGGGCGTATCCGTGCCGGTGAGAATTTGTCCGTAGCTCGTCCAGGTCAGCCCATCGTCAGCGGAGACCGCCAACGCCGTCGACATGTGAGTCTGGGAGTTGGCCTCGTAGTGACACGCGGTCTCCGCATGGATGAAACCGAGAACCGTCTTGCCGACGGGTTCGGCGTGGTTCAGCCATTGCCCGCATGAATCGTATGTGCCCGGCTTGCCCGGACTGAGCACCGTGCGTGCCGCACCGCCCATGTCCCAGGGTTTGTTGCCGTCGATGGCGTGGGTCGTGGCATGCGCGTCGAAGCCGCGGAAGCGGCCATCGGGAAGCGGAATTTCCGTGAAGTGGTTGTCGGCGATCTCCAGCGATGGTCCGCGCACGACGCGAGGAAGCCCGACACGGATCGTGATGCAGGCATCGCAGATCGGCGCCTGTGTCGCCGCAGCCGTGGCGGGCGGATGCGGACTCAAATCAAGAACCAGCAGCACCACTGCAAACAACGACCAACGTTCAATGTGTCGCGGCATGGCTGTTCCTGCAATTGGAGGCGTCAGAAGGGTTGCGATGCAATCCTGCCCGGCTCGGTCAGCGCCCCACAACGATAGACATCGAAACGCGCCTCGCCGACCCACGAATAGTATATCAGCCCTGTAAGGCGTTTTTGCTGCACCAGCTGGCGGAAGTCGGTCATCATTTCCTGAACGAGAAGACCACGCGCACGTTCATCCGATGGGCAGGATGTCCCGTTGTTCATGAAGCCCCACTCCGTCACCCAGCACGGTTTGCCTTGCGACGAGCCCGAAGGCGAGCATATGGGTGAAACGAATTGCTGCAGGTTTCGCAAGCGGTGGATTGCGGACACCTTCTCCCCTGGACCATCCGCCCAGGGATATGTGTGGAGGTTGTAGGCATCCACCAAAGCATCCAAACCATTCCTGCGAAAGAATGCCATCGTCGCGCCCGCACTCACGCCGTCATAGGTCTTCGGCGTCGGCCAAGGCCCCTCGGGCCCGGTATCGACAAGGCTGGTGGGCAGCAGAGGCGTGCGCCGGTTGAGTTTGGAATGATCCCTGACCTGCTTGAGAACGCTCAGCACCTTCAGGTATTGCAGATAGCCTTTAGCGACTTGCTGGCCCTCCGGATCACGATCAAGATCGACGAGGCCAAGGTTCCTGCCCTCCCCCGGCAGGCGAAAGTCCGGATTGTTTCCGGCCACGTTGATTTCGTTCTCGAGTTCTAGTCCGGCCAGAACAATTCCATCGGCATCCAGCTTGTCCGCCACCTGCTGAAAATACTGCCGCGACAATTCGGGATCCAGAGTGGACAGCGGCGCCCCAGCCCACATTCCCGGAAACTCCTTCGGCCGATACGGCCGCATGGGAGCATTCGGTGCATACCTGCCATGGAGGATCACAACGGTGCCGATATTTTGAGCATAGGCGCGCTTGATGACATCGATGCTCTTGTCTGCATCCTCCGCGTACATCCCAAAGCGGATGACATGGACCCCGGCGGATTTTAACTGGGCCAAGGTCGCATCCTGCTCTGCGACGCTGAATTGCAGGGGATGAACGAAGTTGAAGCCGCGGACGATGTCAGCGGCCCGCACGCCGCTCGATACCACGGAGAGAGCCAATGCGAGCATGACGACGCGGATGCGGATTCGAAAAAGCCGGATGAGCGCCGGACAATCGTTGCGCATTACCGTGAACATCCCCTGCCATTTCCTTCCGCCGAATATAGGCGAGCATTCCGCCGAACGGTCCATCGATAGTGGGAGTTGCTCCTCAATCACGCGGAGTTGACGTCACAGAGCCGGCTTCAAGTCTAGTGGCGAACCTGCCGCTCGCGGACGGCGCTGACAGGCAACACGCGGGCTTCGGCGGGCTGGGTCCCATCGGGTTGCGGCAACGCCATGACAACAGCCTGCTGATTCTTTTCCAGCGTGGCCTCGCGGCCGTGCACCGACCGCAGTTTCCAGCCCTGATAATCCTCACCGACTTTGAGCCGAAGCGGGGTCTTGGTCGATTGATCGACGAAAATTCCGAAGCCCTCGTCACCGCCTGCGATCGTACCGACCAGTGCGAGATCCGGGCGCTCAGGTTCACGCGGCGGTGGCGGTGGACGCGGCGCCTCGACAACGGGCTCGGCAACCACGGCCGCCGGCGGCGGACGCCGTGACGGTGAGAAGATCGGCCGGTCGCGCGTCATCGGCAACTGGCTCAGAGGAATCGCCCACAACGGATTGGCACTCGGCGTGCGCTGCAGTGCCGGCGTCACAGCCGGTTTGGGAGCCGAGAACGATGGAACGGCAGGGATCGCCGGCGGGGCTTCAATCCTTGAGGCCGGCAGGCCCGACACCGCGGAATCGTTGGACAGGTCGATGTCCATCGGGTCGGTGGACACGGCGAATGCAGGTGCAACCGACACCGTGGCCGATAGGGCGACAAGCGCGACCGTGCGAGCAAATTTCGGGATCATTTCGCGCCCCTCCACTGCCCGGACACTGCCAGCAGAATGCGCAGTTTGCCTTCGCCAGCCGATGACGTCGGCGCCTGAACCGTCAACTGATCGACAAACAGAAACGGCATCGCGGCTTCGAGATCGTAGAGCAGCGGCTGCAAGCCGACCTGCTCGATTTCACAGCTGGCGATCATGCTGAGAAATCCGGCCTTGGACTGGGTGCCCTGCAGGTCGAGTTGCGACGACAGCACGTTTCCGCCGACCTTGGTGACGGCCGCGGCAACACGCTGCAACAGCGCCGCGCCGGCGACGGTGACCGTCGCGCCTTCCAGGAAGGGCGACCCCGCCGGCATGGCCGCGTTGGCGGATACGCCCCCGCCTGCGGCACGGTCGTGGCCTTCGAGCTGCGCCAGCATCGCGGCCGATGACGCCACCGCGGACCGTTGGTCCAGAATATCCGAGATCGACGACAGGATCGTCGCCAGCAGGATGACAATGATTGCGGCGTAGACGGCGGCCGCCAGCAGCGGCGACGTCGTCAGCGATTTTCTCAGAACGGCGGGAATGCTCATGTGCCCGATCCGAAATACGGTTTGATATGTGCTTCGATGTGGAAGCGCTCGCCAGGGTCGTTCTGCGAACGGGTGGTCGGCGCAAAGAAGGTCGCCTGGCTGAACTGCGGCGACTGCTCCATCAGCCGGATCAGGGACGGTGCATTCTGGGTCAGGCCGACGATCTGGACCTTGTCGCCCTCGATGCGCAGTTCCGTGGCGTAGGTGCTGTCAGGCAATACGCGCGAAATCGCCTCGAGCACGATCACGCTGGACGGCGTCACCTGCTTTCGCTTCGCCAGCAGATCCATGGCCGATCCACCCGCCGCCTGGCTGAGACGCAGCGCGGCGCGGCGTTCCGCAATGCGGTGCTGCAGTTGCTGCTGCTCGGCGTCGAGGCTCGAGCCCAGATAGGCCGTCAGCGCCAGAACCGCGACGGCCGCGAGGCCGCCCCCCAGCAGACCAAGACGCAAGACCCGCGGCACATCGATGGCCCGCCCCGCCGTCCGTTGCAGCGATGTCCTGAAGACCTCGATTCTGCCGACTTCGCCCTCGCTGGCCGGCGGTTCGGACGACACCGCCAGGGATGCGGCACCGAGAAGACCGGCGAATTGAATCAGCGGCTCGACCCGGGCCTTCGATGTTGCAGCAAGAAGCAATCGGACACGCTCGTTCGCCAAGTCCGTGGGGGTACTCCAGCCGAAGATCGCGTCACTCGCCGTCCAGGGTGAGAGGCGGTCGATCTGGGCGCGTATCATGCCGTCAAGAAAATCGACCGCGCGTTTGGGAAAATCCAGCGATCGAAACAGCACCTTGTCGGGTTTCATCAGCACCTCGAGACGGCTGCCGCGCAATGCCGCCTCCCACTCCGCAGGCAGCGCCGGCTCGGGCCGTCCGTGCGACAGGCGAACGACCGCATCAGGCAATACGGCGCCCTTTTGCCCCGAGATCAGCCTGGCCGTGAAGGCATTGTCGTCGCCCTCGACCATCTGGATGTGCCGCGGTCGTATCACGCGGTCCGTCGCAGCATCCACGGCACCGGCGACGGACGTGATCCACTCGCCGAACAGCACCTTGATATCTTCCATCATCGTCATCAAAACCTCTCCGGCTTGCGGGACCGGCGGATCGGCACGTCATCCTGCCACGACAACACCCGATAGGGATCGTCGTCGCCGCCTCGCGTGATGACGGCCTCCGAAGCGGCCTGGCGGCCATCGTCGAACCTGATCGTGGTCAGCACGCGATAGGCGTCGCTCTGTGGTGCGCTGCTCGTCCTGGCGGCCACGGAAGTACCCTGAGCCGGCGTTGCCGACCCCTGGCCGAAGCCATCAGTCCCGTCAGACGGTTTCGCCCCCGGCAACGCTGCGACCACTTCCGGCGCAGCAATGGTCGCGTCGACCTGCGACACGCCACTGAACACGGTGACGAACGAGAGCGCCCGCTCGACCAGGGCCGGCGGCAGACCGAGCACAAGGTGCAGCTCATTGACATGGTTGAACAGGCCTTGCCGCGGCGGATAAGGCAAGCCCGCCGCGCCATAAAGCGCCGCCTCGTCGTTCGTCGTATTGGGCAGAGGACGCGTACGCCATCCCACGATTCGATCGGCATATTCCTTCGCATCTTCCTGGCGCGCGCCCAGAACCACGAACAAGGCGGCCAGCGTTTCCTTCGGCGCGAAGTTCAGATCGATACGCGCGGCCTCCGACGTGAACGCGACCAGAACGGAGGCGCCATCCAGCCGGAAGTGAAATGAGCCTTGCGGCGGGCGCGCCTTGTCGCCTGCCAGCAACAACTGATAGGCCGTGAGTTCGAGACTGGCGGAGACCAGCGCTTCGGTCTGCAATCCCTTGTCGCCGACCGCGAGCGCCTGTGCCGAATTGGACAGATAGACAGCGAAGATCATCGCCAGCGACGCCAGCGCCGCCAGAATCCAGAGCACGGCCACGATCACGAAGCCGCGTTCCGGATCAGCCGCGGCCGTGCGCCCGCATTTGCACGTCATGGCGATTTCTCCGGGCCGGCCTGTTCGGGGCCGGCCTGGGCGTTGCGCTGCGCCTCCGACTTGCCGCAATCGCGACCTCCCGGCGCGCAATCGTTGATCGCGGGAGCCTGCACGTGAATCGGCGTCACCGTCGACACCGACAGCACTCGCTCGGTCGCAACATCGCGCACGGTCAGCCTGACTGCGGTCGGCAACTGATCGCCGTCGTGCCAGCTGCCTTTCCAGACCCGGTCCTTGCCGGCGTAGGAAAACGAAAGACGAAACGGCGCGCGCAACAGCACCACCGGATCGCCGAAGCTGACCTGCTCGGACAGCGACGATGTCTCCGGAAACGGCCGGAACGGCGTTCGCGACCGCACCGTGGCCAGTCCCAGGCGATCACTGCTCTCGCCGATCCGCACCACCTCCAGGCCCGGCTTGACGTTCGGGCCAAGCGCCGTCCGCACCAGCGTCACTGACAATTCCGATCCATCGAACAGCGGATGATGCGCCTCGCGATTGGCCGTCACGAATTCGGCGGCCGCAAGATCGGTCGTGATTCGTTGCAACGCAATGCCGACCGCCTCGCTGCGCTGAACCCGGTCGAGCCCGCGGTTCCAGTTCGGCAGCCACAGCGCGGTGATATGCGCCAGTGCGGAGAGCACGAGCCCCATCAAGGCCAGCGCGACCAGCGTCTCGATCAGCGTAAAGCCGCTCTCGTCGGTCCGCTGGCGAGCGCCGATCTGTGTCATTGCGCCGGCCTGCGCATCAGCCGAACCGTCTGGACATCCACGGTGGCGCCGGAAGGCGAGCGAACGCGAACCTTGACCAGCTCCGGTGTCCAGGCCACGTCCGCGCCCGGCACAACCCAGTCGTCGCCCATCGGGGCGACATCGACCCTCCACTGGTAATCGCTGATCCGGCCCGACGAGGAACCGGTCGCCAGATCAGCGTGAGACGCGATTTCCGTCGTCATCACCGCACGCGCCGTCTGCATCAACGCCACATGCCGCTCCAGCGAGGTGACCCCGCGCAGATTGGTCGACATCACCGATCCGATCGCCACGATGGAGACAGCCACGATGGCAAGCGCGATCAGCACTTCGATGATCGTGAACCCGGCCTCGTGGCCATCAGTTGGTGGCGGCGTGCGAAACAATTTCAACCCTTCCCGTCAACCAGTTGACACGCACCTCATAGCCGACATCGAACCGCGTCAGCGCGATGGTTCCACCGCACGACATGCCGTTGGCAAAGAAGCTGATGGTCGACAGCGCCACCCGCCGATTGCAGGTTTGCGGCAGCAGCGCATCGAAGCGAACGTCATCGGGAATGCGCAGCACCGCCGATGACGCGCCGGAGTGGATCGAACGCGTGCCGGGATCGACCAGGGTCTCGACATCGCTCTGGCGCCGGATCGCCGCATTGCGGTCGGCCTTCAGCAAGGTAGCGGTTTCCAACGCATAGGCCTGCAGGCGCGAACGCGAGGTCTGGCGCGGAATCAGGGGCAGGAGCACGGCCGCAAGCATGGCGATGATCGCAAGGACACACACCATCTCGAGCAAGGTAAAGCCGTGCTCCGCCTGATCACTCATTTTTCGCGCTGGCCATATTGTCGGTGGAGATATCGGCCGCGAGGCCGCTGCCGCCCTCCTGGCCATCCGATCCGTAGGACATGATGTCGTAGGGACCGCGCTCGCCCGGGGCGCGATAGATATAGGGGTGGTTCCAGGGATCGGCGGGCACGTTGCCGCCCTTCAGATAAGGCCCGTTCCAGGCCGCGACGCCCGGTGTCCGGCGCACCAGCGCCGCGAGGCCTTCCGCGGTTGAGGGAAACCGGCCGGCATCGAGGTAGAACAGATCGAGCGCGCTGCCGAAGCTCTGCAGTTGAATCTTGGCCGCCTTGACCTTGGACTCGCTGAGATAGTTGAGCACACGCGGGCCGATCAGGCCCATGATGAGGCCGATGATGGTGATCACCACCAGCATTTCGACCAGCGTAAAACCGCGTTCGCCCTCGTCCACCGTGCTTTCGACCTGACGCATGTCGACGCTTCCTGCTGACTTCATCGCAAACCTGCCTTCATTTCACACTTGATCGCCCGGGTTCGGAACGATTGCGCTTTCGATTGATGACGACCCCGTTTTGGCCATGCGCTAGCCGACGAGTTGGGTGACTGAGAGCAGCGCCGTCATGACCGAGACGATCAATCCGCCGACGACGGCGCTGATCAAGACGATGGCGAGCGGGCCGATGATTCCGACGATGCGATCGAGGCTGCGCTGCAGCTTCGCCTCATAGAATTCTGCAACCCGCCCGGACAGGTTCGGCAACTGCCCGGTTTCTTCGCCCAGCCGCAGCATGCGCAGCGCCATCGGCGGCAGACTGTTGGAGGCGGACAAGGCATCCGACAGCTTGCCGCCGTGCCGCACCCGGTCCGCCGCAGCCGTCCAGGCCGTCACGCTGCCGGTCACCCCCATGATGTCGACCAGGATGCGCAGCGTGGCCGTGAGATTGACGCCGCTGCCGAGCAGCACGCCGAGATTGCGGCAAAAAAGACTGGTCCGGTAGAACTGAAAAATGCCGGAGATGCCGGGGACCTGCGAAATCCCGTTCACAATCGCCGCACGTGTCTGCGGCCGACGCAGCAGCCACCAGAAGCCGGCGATCGCCGATGCCGACCCCAGCATCATGACGGTGGCATTGTCACGCAGGAAATCCGACAGCTTCAGGAAGACGCTGAGCGCGGAATCCGATTTCGCGCCGAAGTCCTGCAGCACGGAGGAGAATTGCGGCAGCACGAACAGGATGAAGAACAGCATGACGCCGGCGGCTGCCACCAGCACAAACGCCGGATATTGCATCGCATCGGTCAACTTGCGTCGCATCTGTTCGGACCGCGCCCGCTCGGTCCCCAGCATCTCCAGCACCTGATCGAGCGTGCCGGACACCTCCCCGACACGAACCAGGGCGACATACATCGGAGGAAACAACGCCGGGTGCGCCGCAACCGCGCTGGCGAAATTCTCGCCACTCAGGATCGCGGCCCGCAATTTCGCCACCACCGGGCGCAGCCGCCCGACATCCGCATCGCTGGCCAGCAGTTCCAGCGCGTCATCGAGACGCGCGCCTGCTTTCAGCAACAGCGCCAGATCGCGGGTAAACGTCGTCACCTCGGCCGGGCTTGGCTGGTTGAAGATGCCGAAGCCACCGGCCGACGTGGTGAGGGACCGCTTTTCCTCGATGGTCTCGATCGGCAGCAATTTGAGATATTCGATGCGCTGTGCGACCTCCCGCGCGGTGGGCGCCGACAGCGTGCCGTGCACGATCTCCCCGTTTTGCGTCAGCGCCCGGTAGCGGAAGTTCGGCACGGCTCACCTCAGCGTGTGGTGGTGACGCGGAGGATTTCCGCAGGCGAGGTCAGGCCGGCGCGGCATTTGGCGATGCCGTCGTCGAGCATGGTGGTCATTCCGGCGCGGATCGCGGCCTGATCGATTTTCAGGCCGTCGGTTTTCTCCCCGATCAATTCCCGGATCTCGTTGGTCAGTTCGAGCACTTCGAACACGCCGAGACGGCCGCGATAGCCGGTTCCGCCGCAGCGTTCGCAGCCACAGGGCTCGTGCAGGGTCTCGCCCACCTGGAATCCGAACGCGATCAATCGGGGGTCCTCGGCAAAGTCGGCCGCGGACAAGGTCTTCGGTGACTTGCAGCGCTCGCACAGCTGGCGAACCAGGCGCTGCGCGATCACCGCCCGCAATGTGGATCGCAGCAGATATCCCTCGACGCCGAGATCGAGCATGCGCGGCACCGCGGCGGCCGCGGTCTCGGTGTGCAGTGTCGTCAGCACGAGATGCCCGGTCAGCGCGGCGTGAACGGCGACGTGGGCGGTCTCGGAGTCACGGATTTCGCCGACCATGATCACATCGGGATCCTGACGAACGAATGACCGCAGCGCGGTTGCGAACGTCAGTCCGATTCCCGGCTTGACCTGGGACTGGTTCACGCCGGGGATCTCGTATTCGACCGGATCCTCGACGGTCAGGATTTTCCGGGTCGGCTCGTTGAGGATCGACAGGATGGTCGCCAGTGTGGTGGTCTTGCCGCTGCCGGTCGGGCCGGTGATGACAATCATGCCATGGGGCAGCTTCAGCAGCCGCCGCAACTTGGTATCATCGGCCGGCGAAAACCCGAGCTTTTCGACCACCAGCAGCCCGCGGTCTTTCGGCAGCAGGCGGATGACGGCGGATTCGCCGTGCTGCGTCGGCATGATCGCGACACGAATGTCGATATCGGTCCGCCCTGCCCGCAGCCGGGCCGCGCCGTCCTGCGGCAAACGCCGCTCGGCGATGTTGAGGTTGGCCACGATCTTGATGCGGGAGATCACCGCCTGCGGCAGTACGCCGGACGGCGCCGTGACCGGCCGCAACAGGCCATCGATACGCATGCGGACCACGAGCCCGCTCTGAAACGGCTCGATGTGAATGTCGCTTGCGCGCAATTCCACAGCTTTTTCCAGCAGATCACTGACCGCACGGACCACCGGCGCGCCGCTGGCCAGATCCCGCAGGCTCTCGATATCGTCCTCGCGCGGCTGGCGGATCTCATCACCGCCCTGCGCGTCAGCCCCCTCATCATCGAGGCGCTGGTTGAGCACGACATTGAGATCTTCGACCGAGGCCACCTTGATCGCGATACCAGCGCCAAGCACGATTTCAGCCGCCCGCCGTGCCGCCATATCGGTCGGATCGGCGACCGCCAGAACGACGCCGCCATCATTCGGCCGATACGGGAACACCATCATTTCACGCAGGAAGCGCTGCGAAAACGATGCGGCCAGCGAAGGAGCCGACATCAATTCCTGGAGCGAGACCCGATCGAGCTTGAGGAAACGCGCCGCCTCGTCGGCAAACTCGTTCGCCGTCAGGTCCGTGATTTCCCACAGCTTGCCCGGGCCACCGTCCGGCTCGGCTCCGGTCTCCTGCCCCGGCGCATGGCCCGTGCGGGTCAGCCGATTGAGCTGGCGAAGATGCGCAACGAATTGCAGGGACTCGTCGCCGGTCATGGCTGTTTCCAAGCGTCATTGTCACGCCGCGGCCGGACAGGTCGCGACGTATCGGCCGGCCGTAACGCCCGGCCGCTGGTCGAAGGTGTTTTATTGATCCGAAGTGTGACACCTGTACGAAGCGAACGAGGCAAGCCCACAGGCGCGCGAGTTGGGGAAAAAATTTTACCGCAACTCATTCGTTCGATTTTGCAGCGAGATGTTGTGGTGCAAAACGCGGGAACGGGTCTCTCAGGCCGCACCGTCCGCATCACCAATTTATTACTGTCATACTCCGCCGCTAAGGATTGTCCGCACGTTTGGATCGATCGCTCGGTCCGTTGGGCCGAACATCAAGCGAGAGTGGCGGACATAATGGTACGCGTCGGCAACAGAGGCCGGTACCCAACCGCCGGCCGTGGCGTTTGTGCTGTTTTCGTTCTGCTGTGCGTCGGCCTTCTCGCATCCTGCAATTCCGCGACCATACACTCGGACGATGTGGCCGACATCGACGTTCTCGACAAGGTGCGCTCCCTCGACACGCTGCCGCGCAACCCGCAGCAGGTGGGCACCACGACAACACCGAGCTCCCGCAGCCGCGCCGCCGTTTTCGAAGGCACTGAAATCTCAGACGTTCCCGAGGCGCGTCCGCAACCGGCCGCAAGCGGCGGCGGTTTCGATCTGAATTTCGAGAACACGCCGGTTGCGACCGTCGCGAAGGTGGTGCTGGGGGATATCCTCGGCACCGGCTACACCATCGATCCGCGGGTGCAAGGCACGGTCAGCCTGGTCTCGGTCAAGCCGGTGGCCAAATCCGACATTCCCTACGTGCTCGAAAATGCCTTGCGCCTCAGCGGCGTCGTGATGGTGCGCGACACCAGCGGCTATCGTTTGACCCCGCTCGGAGACGCCGTGGGCGGCGGACGGGTCGATGCCGCCGCCGCGACCCCGGAACCCGGCTACGGCGTATCGGTGGTCCCGCTGCAATATGTGTCGGCGCAAACCCTGCTCAAACTGATGGACAGTTTTGCAACCAAGGCCGGAATGGTCCGAGCCGACACCACGCGGAACCTGCTGCTGATTCAAGGCAGCGGTGCCGAACGCCGCACGGCGGTCGATACCGCCCTCAGTTTCGATGTGGACTGGATGCGCGGCCAATCCGTTGGGATCTATCCCATCAACAGCAGCAGTCCTGAACCGATCATCGCCGAACTCGAAAAAATCGTGGATTCCGGCGAAAACGGCCTCAGCCAGAATGTCATCAAATTCCAGGCGGTCAGCCGTCTCAACGCCATCATGGTGGTCAGCCGGAAGCCGGCCCTGCTGCAGACCGCAGCGACCTGGATCAAACGCCTCGACCACGCCGACACCGCACGAACCAGCGTCCACGTCTACCGGGTGAAGTACGGCGAGGCTAAACAGATCGCCCGCGTTCTGACCGATATGTTCATTGGCGGCTCCTCATCGTCGCTCGACAGCGCCGACAGCCAGATCGCTCCGGGATCCGGCACATCGACGGCGTCGAGCACCGATCGCCTGTCGCTGAATGGCAACTCCTCCTCGTCATCGACCAGCGGCTTCGGCGCACGCAGTCAGTCGCCGGGCGGAACCTCGGGCTTCGGCGCGACACCGGCCGTTGCCGCGGCCCCGTCCAGCAGCGGTGCCGGATCGGGATCCGACAGTCGCAGCTCGGGATCCTCCGGCAACGCGCCGATGCTGCAGGGCGTGCGGATCACCCCGGATGTCGTCAACAACACCCTGCTGATTTACGCGGATCAGGAAAACTACCAGATCATCGAATCGACACTGAAACAGGTCGACCAGCCGCAGTTGCAGGTTGCGATCGATGCCACCATCGCGGAAGTCACGCTGACCAACGAGTTGTCCTACGGCGTCCAGGTCTATCTCACGAGCAAAAATCTGGGCCTCAAGCCCAACACCGGCTCGGTCCTCAACACCCAGGCAACGGCGGCGCCGGCGACGGCCACCGATCCCACGACGGGACTGGCATCGGTCGCGGGATCGCTTACCAACGCCTACATCAACCAGGCCTTCCCGGGATTCAATTTCCTGGTCGGCTCCGCGACACAGCCGAGCGCCATCCTGGATGCCCTGCACACCGTCACCAGCGTCAAGGTCCTGTCCAATCCGTCGCTGGTCGTGATCAACAATCAGAAAGCCACGCTGCAGGTCGGCGACGTGGTGCCGGTATCGACCGGCAGCGCCACGGTGCTGACCACCAGCAACACCGTGGTCAACACCATCGACTATCGCAACACCGGCATCATCCTGAATGTTTCGCCCCGCATCAGCGCCAACGGAACCGTGCGGCTCGACATCGAACAGGAAATCAGCAACGTCTCGACCGCGACCGCGGCCAGCCTGACGCCGACGGTGTCGGAGCGAAAGGTCAAGAGCTCGATCTCGATGGCCAATGGCCAGACTGTGCTCCTCGCCGGCCTGATCAGCGAGCAACAGAACGGCACCCGCAGCGGCATCCCGGGGCTCGATCAAATTCCGGGGCTCGGCGACGCCCTGGGCCATCAGGACAACAAGACCACCCGGACCGAATTGATCATCTTCATCCGCCCGCAGATCATTCGCGACGGCGCCGATGCACACACGGTGGCCGAAGAACTGCGATCGAAACTGCGTGGCAATATCGGCGTCAGCGCGATCACGCACTCGCCGGGATCGAACGTCCACTAACTGGAATATTCCAGACGGGATGACGAGCATGAGATCAGCGTGGCGAAGGTTGGCAACCGCGGCGGTGGTGCTCTGGGCGCTCGATGCCGCCGCTCTGCAGGCGGCCCATGCCGACGGATTGGGTCGCGGAATCAGCGCCTATGACAGGGGCGACTATGTGCGCGCGGCGAAGGAGCTGTCTCAGCTGGCACACCGCGGGAATGCGCGCGCGCAGGCCGCGCTCGGGTTCATGTACGAACACGGTTTCGGTGTCCCGCAAGCCTATGAGGAAGCCACCGCGCTTTATTCCAGGGCCGCAGCCCAGGGCGACGCGACCGCGCAATATCTGCTCGGGCTCTCATATGACAAAGGCCATGGCCTGCCGCAGAATTACGTCCTGGCCTACAAGTGGCTGGCGCTTGCCGCAGCCCACGCGCCCAAGGGCCAGCGCGACTATTATCTGCGGTTGCGCGATGCGGTGGCTTCGAAGTTGACGCCGAACCAGATTGCCGACGGCCAGCGACTGGCCTTGTTCTGGGCGCCTGCGCACTGATGTGTTTTACGGGCGGCTCTTGAGCTCCGGTTGCTCGCCCCATCGCGGCGCCACCCCGACATCGATGTCGAAGAGATCGAGCACGCGGCCGACCGAATGGTCCACCATATCGTCGATCGTCGCCGGCTTGGCGTAGAACGCGGGAACCGGAGGCGCGATGATCGCCCCCATCTCCGACAGCGCCGTCATGCTGCGCAGGTGGCCGGTGTGCAGCGGCGTCTCGCGCACCATCAGCACCAGCCGCCGGCGCTCCTTCAGGGTGACATCGGCCGCGCGTGTCAGCAAGGTCGACGTCACGCCGGTGGCGATTTCGGACATCGAGCGAATCGAGCACGGTGCGATGATCATGCCGACGGTCGGGAACGAGCCGCTTGAGATCGGCGCGGCCATGTCGTCGATAGCATGGGCGGTATGGGCGATGGCTTTGACCTCGGCGATCTTCAGCCGGGTTTCATAGGCAAACGTCACTTCGGCGGTTTTCGACATCACCAGATGGGTCTCGATCCCGGCATTGCGCAGCAACTGCAGCAGCCGCACGCCATAGACCACACCGGACGCTCCGGAAATGCCGACGATCAGGCGACGTGGTGAAGATCTCAGGGCATTCACGTCAAAACTCTCCGGTTCGCTGGATATCGTCGCAATCCTACAAAGGCGGGACGGGCAGGAACAGCGCGATGGACGACTTCACCAACGCCTGTTGGTGATAGCGACGGCGGGTTGCACTGCGACCGCCCTACACCGCTCCTCGCGATCAATTGCTTCGCAAACGCACAGCCGCTGCCTATCATCCACGCTTGCTGGCTCGCCATATGTATATACATTATGTCGGTGGGATGATAGTTATGTCTATACATGCCCTTTAACATGGCTCCATCCGCGGAGGCTCAATGGGTGAGACGGTTCTCGCGTTCGACGACATCCGGCAGGATTTTCCAACGCCGGCCCGGACCGGAAAGATCCGCGTGCTGGACGGCATCAGCTTCGATGTCGGCAGCGGCAAATTCGTCGCGGTGATCGGGCCCAGTGGTTGCGGCAAGAGCACCCTGTTGCAGATGGCCGCCGGCCTGCTGCCTCCGTCGCGCGGCGTCGTCAGCCATCGCGGAAAAGCCATCACCACCGTCAATCGCGATGTCGGCTTCGTGCCGCAGCAGGCACAACTATTTCCCTGGAAAACCCTGTCCGAGAATGTCGAGCTGCCCCTGCTGCTGCGCGGCGTCGCACCGGCGGAACGACGTGAGCGGGTGGCAAAGGCGCTCGAAGCCGTCGGCCTCACCGGCTTCGAGCAGTATTTTCCGAGCCAGCTCTCCGGTGGCATGCAAAAGCGAGGATCGATTGCGCGCACCCTGGTGTACCGGCCGGACGTCATCCTGATGGATGAGCCGTTCGGCGCGCTGGACGCCCAGACCCGCATGGTGATGCAGGACGATCTGCAGATGCTGTCGGCCGACGCCGGGGCCACAGTGGTGTTCGTGACCCACGACATCACCGAAGCCGTCCTGCTGGCGGACAATGTGGTGATCCTGAGCCAGCGGCCGTCGCGGCTGCTGGCGAATGTCGCAATCGACTTGCCGCGGCCGCGCGACGTGTTCGAGCCGTTTCGCAATCCCGGCTTCGAGGCTGCCTACGAAGCGGTGTGGTCGATCTTCCGCTCGCAGATCGATATCCGCCAGCGCGCGCACTGAGCAACGAGGTCCGGACCATGAACGATCTCGCCTACGGCGCCGCCGACCAACCAGACGCAGCCGAATCCACTGTGCAACCTCGCAGCGCGTGGCCAGGCAAACTCACGCGAGGTCTGACCGCGCTGCTGCCCGGCGTTGTCATCCTGCTGTTCTGGCAATGGGCCTCGGGCCGGCTGATCAAGGAAGTCTACGTCAGCAAGCCGACGGCGGTTGCGCAGCGTCTTTATGAACTGTTCAGTTCCGGCGAGATCTATCCGCATCTCTGGACCACCGGGCAGGAGCTTGTGCTCGGTTACGCCATCGGCGTCGCTGGCGGCGTGATCGGCGGGTATGCGCTGGGACGCTCGCCGCGCCTGGCGCGGATTTTCGAGCCGTACGTGATGGCCTTCTACGGCGTGCCGAAGATCGCCCTGGCGCCGCTGTTCATCATCTGGTTCGGCATCGGCATGTGGTCGAAGGTGGCGCTGGCCTCGATCATGGTGTTCTTCCTGGTGTTCTACAATGTGTTCTCCGGCGTTCGCAGCGTCGACCGTGAACTGGTCAATCTCACTCTGGTGATGGGCGCCAACCAACGCCAGCTCACCTATCATGTGTACCTGCCCGCGGCGGCGCCGTTCATCATGCTGGGCATGCGCATGGCGATCCCCTACAGCGTGATCGGAGTGATCGTCGGCGAGTTCACCTCGTCGATCCAGGGCCTCGGCCTGTTCATTCACGAGGCCTCCGCAACCTACGATCCGGCGGGCGTGTTTGCCGGCATCATCATTCTGCTGGCCTTCGTGATGATGGCAAGTTTCCTTGCCGGACGGCTGGAACGACGGCTGCTGCGCTGGCGGACCCCGACCATGCAGCAACCCAGCGATATCTGATATCTCGCGTGCAGGAGAATCTTCGTGCCCATTGCTGATGTGCTGAGCAAGCTGATCAAGGCCACCTCGATCGCGGCAACACTGCTGCTGACGCCAACGCTGGCAGAGGCCCAGCAGACGGTCCGCATCGGCCAGGGCGTATCGGTATTGAGTTTCCTGCCGCTATGGTCGGCGCGCGCGCTCAACACCTTTGCCGCTGAGGGACTGACCGCAAACGCCCTCGTGGTGCCGGGCGGCGATGCGGCCGCGCTGGCCGCGCTCGATGCCGGCGACATCGACCTCGCCGCCGTGGGCTCGGACACCGTGATGCGCGCCGCGGCCAAGGGGCAACCCTTCGAGATCGTCTATTCGCTGATGTCGAAGGTGACGCTCGAACTGGTGATCGCTCCCTCTTTCCTCGAAAAAGCCGGCGTCAAGCCCGGCGATCCGCTGGCGAAGCGGCTCGCGGCACTCAAGGGCGCGGTGGTCGGCGTCGCGGCAATCGGCGGCGCGCAGGAAGCGGCCGCGCGGTGGCTGGCCGGCAAGGGCGGCCTCGATCCCAAGGCTGATATCAAGGTGGCCCAGGTCGGAAACCCGGTTGCGATTCAGGCGGCGCTCGAAAACAAACGTATCGACGCTTTTGTGCTATCGCCGCCGGAAGGCTATCTCGCGGAGAAATCCGGTGCCGGAAAAATCCTGGTATCTCTCGGGGATGATTTCCCGCTGCTCGCCAACCAGCCCTATCTCGTTCTCGCAGTGAAGAAACCGATCGACGACAAGAAATCCGAGATGATCGTGAAAACCGTGCGGGCCATGCAGGCGGCCGGCGCCGCCACGCAGCAAAAGCCGCAAGACACGGCGCTTGCCATCCAGAAGCAGTTCTTTCCCAAGGCCGATCCGGACGCTATCGTCGCCGCGGTCAAGGCGCTGAGCAATGGCGTTGCCGGCAACGGCAAGATCGATGTCGAGAGCATGCAGAACGCACTCACCGCAGCCAAGGAGGTCGGCACCAACTACGGCCGGGAATTCGACGCCAAGGCCTCGGAGAACGATCTCTGGACCAATCATTTCGTCGAAGCGGCGAAAAGCAAATAGCCCGCTCGGCTACCCGATTCAGCCGGTGGGCGTGAAACGGGCGACCAGATCGTAGAGATGACCGGGATGGGTGATCCGCACGGCGGTGATCGGCTCGCCGTTGCGCCAGGTGCGGCGCTCGATCATCAGGCACGCGGTTCCCAGGTCGATCTTCAGTTCAGCCGCCAGGGCCTTGTCGGCGTTGCCGGCCGTGATCCGATGTTCAGCCTCGGTCCACGGCACATGGCCGACCAGCCAGGTGTTGGGCGGAGTCGATGAAAAATCCTGATGTGCGGCCTCCGGCACGGCGCGCAGGCTGATCAGCCGGTCTTCCAGTGCGAACGGTTGTCCTTGCGCCTCATGGCGGCAGCGCAACGCCAGCACCGGCGCGCGGGCCGCCACACCGAGGCGGGCTTTGTCATGCTGCGAGGCCAGGCGTTTTTCCAGATCGAGCAGCCGATAGCCGTACTGCTCGCCGCGCGTCTCAACTTCCGCTTTCAGGTCCGGAATTTGCAAAATTGCCGACTGGACGCGGGGCCGGGACACGAAACTTCCGGCCCGACGCCGACGCTCGACCAGCCCGGCCGCGGCGAGCCCCGACAGCACCTTGTTCACGGTCATCCGGGAGCACGCATAGGTCTCCATCAATTCGTGCTCGAACGGCACGCGATGCCCCGGCGGCCAATCCCCGGACAGGATCCTGGTTTCGAGATCGCTGCGGATGCGCTGATACAGCGCCGTCGTTCCGTTGGTGGCTGGCTTTGACATTGCCATCATGCCGCGAGAAGTCCTTCCAGCCTGCTGCGGAATCGGGATGCGATGGCATCCGCGTCGTGGTGCCGGCCGTTTGTCACCACCTTGCGCCCGCATGTCCAGACGCAATCCACCACCGGAGCCCGGTTCGCCGCAAAAATCCAGCTGTCGATCACCGCATCATCCGAACGGCCGGTCAGTGCGATATGCCCGGCATCGAGGCTGACGATGTCGGCAAAATTCCCGGCCACAAGCCCGGCCGCAGCAAGCCCGAGCGCCTGCGCACCGCCAGCAAGCGCGCCATCGAACAGGATGCGTGCGGTCGACACCGAGGCAGGCCCGGTCACGACATTGCGCGCGCGATGCGCCAGGCGCTGGGAATATTCGAGCTGGCGCAATTCGTCGGCCGCGCCGATCAGGACATTGGAATCCGACCCCACGCCATACCTGCCGCCCGACGACATGAAGTCCGGCATGCTGAAAATGCCGTCGCCGAGATTGGCTTCGGTGATCGGACACAGGCCCGCGACAACGCCCCGCGCGGCCATGCCGCGCAACTCATCCGGCGTGGTGTGGGTGGCATGAATGAAACACCAGCGCTGATCGACCGGTGCGTGATCGAGCAGCCATTGCACCGGCCGCTGGCCGCTCCAGGCCACGCAATCGTCGACCTCGCGGGTCTGCTCGGCGACATGGATGTGGATCGGACCGTTGCCGGCCAGCGGCACGATCGCCGCGAGCTCATCGGGCGTGGCGGCGCGCAGCGAGTGCGGTGCGATGCCGACCACTGCAGCCTCGTGCCCCGCCACCGCGCGTCGGCTCGCCTCCATCAAGCGCGCAAACTGATCGATGCCGTTGATGAAACGGCGCTGCCCTGCATCCGGCGCACGGCCGCCGAAACCGGCATGGGCATAGAACACCGGCAACAGCGTCAAAGCGATTCCGGTGGAATGCGACGCCGCGGCTATACGCTCCGCAAGCTCGGCAATATTACGATACGGCGCACCGGAGACGTCGTGATGGACGTAATGGAATTCGCCGACCCGGGTAAATCCAGCTTCCAGCATCTCCACATAGGCCTGTCCGGCAATCGCCTCGATATCCTCAGGCGTCATCCGCGCGACAAACCGATACATCAGGTCGCGCCAAGTCCAGAAATTGTCGGAGGAAGCACCCCTCACCTCAGTGAGCCCGGCCATGCCGCGCTGAAAGGCGTGGCTGTGGAGATTGCACAATCCCGGCAGGCCGAGGCGGTGACGCTCGTCGTCCGGCTGCGGCCGGCGGCCGACCTCGACCGTGACGATCCGCCCACCCTCGACCACCAGACGAACGTCTTTCGCCCATCCCCGCGGCAACAGCGCGTCGTTGAAAAAAAGCCCCGTCACGCATGGCTCCCGATGCTCGCGAAGCTCTGGACAGCTTCAGGTGACTGTAATATGTATATACAAATAAGCCGCCTGCCAAGCACCATGAACCTTGCGCCGAGAGCTTGCCCTGAGACTTGCATCATGTCCCCTGCGAGATCTGCATGACAGTCGTTGATCGTATCTGGCACCAGTGTCGTCTTGCGACGCTTTCCCCGTCCCGGCAAGGGCTCGGCATCGTCGAAAACGGCCTGATCGCCGCGCGCGACGGCCGTATCGTCTACGCCGGCCCCGCGGCAGACGCGCCCTCCGCGCTCGATGCCAGGGAACGGATCGACTGCGACGGCCGCTGGATTACGCCGGGCTTGGTCGACTGTCACACCCATCTGGTCTATGGCGGCAATCGGGCGCACGAATTCGAACAACGCCTGGCCGGCGCCAGCTACGAAGAGATTGCCCGCGCCGGCGGCGGCATCGTCTCCACGGTCAAGGCCACGCGCGACGCCAGCGTCGACGATCTGGTCGCGGCCGCCCGGCCGCGACTCGACGCGCTGATGGCGGAAGGCGTCACCACCATCGAAATCAAATCCGGCTATGGCCTTGAACTCGCCACCGAACGCCGGCAACTGCAAGCTGCGCGCCGGCTCGGTGAAGAGCGGGCGGTGACGGTGCGAACCACCTTCCTCGGCGCACACACCACGCCCCCTGAGATGAAGGGGCAAAGCTCCGCCTATATCGATCGCGTCTGCAACGAGATGCTGCCGGCGATCGCCGCGGAAGGCCTCGCTGATGCGGTCGATGCCTTCTGTGAAGGAATCGCATTCTCACCGGAGGAAACGGCGCGGGTGTTTACCGCGGCCCGCAAACTCGGACTGCCGGTGCGCCTGCATGCCGACCAGCTGTCGAATCTGCACGGCGCCGCGCTGGCCGCAAAGTTCGGCGCGCTGTCGGCGGACCATCTCGAATATGCCGACGAGGCCGGTGTCGCGGCGATGAAGGCCGCGGGCACCGTCGCCGTCATCCTGCCGGGTGCTTATTACTTCATCCGCGAGCATCAATTGCCGCCGATCGCGCACATGCGCAGCCACGGCGTGCCGATCGCGCTGGCCACCGACTGTAATCCCGGCACCTCGCCGCTGACCTCCATCCTGCTCACCATGAACATGGGCGCGACGCTGTTTCGTCTCACCGTCGACGAATGTATCGCCGCCGTGACGCGGGAAGCAGCGCGCGCGCTCGGCCTGTTCGCGGACGTCGGCAGCCTCGAGACCGGCAAGCGTTGCGATCTCGCGATCTGGGATATCGAGCGGCCGGCGGAACTGGTCTACCGGATGGGCTTCAATCCGCTGTATGCGCGGATCCGCCACGGTCAGTGACGATTTTTGATTGATCTGCGCGCGGCCGTCGCGCGCAGGCTATTGCTTCAACAGATGTGATGGGATGCCCGACATGACCCGTATCGACAATGCCCGTATCATCCGCTCGCCGCGCGGCAATCAGCTCTCGGCCAAATCCTGGCTGACCGAAGCGCCGATGCGCATGCTGATGAACAACCTCGATCCGGATGTGGCGGAGAAACCGGGTGAACTGGTGGTCTATGGCGGCATCGGCCGCGCCGCGCGCGACTGGGAAAGCTTCGACCGCATCGTCGCGGCACTGCAGCGGCTGGACAACGACAAGACCCTGCTGGTGCAGTCCGGCAAGCCTGTCGGCGTCTTCCGCACCCACACTGACGCGCCGCGGGTGCTGATCGCGAATTCCAACCTGGTGCCACACTGGGCGACCTGGGAGCATTTCAGCGCGCTCGATCGCAAAGGCCTGATGATGTATGGCCAGATGACCGCCGGCTCCTGGATCTACATCGGCAGCCAGGGCATCGTGCAGGGCACCTACGAGACCTTCGTCGAGCTGGGACGACGGCACTATAACGGCGACCTCTCGGGCAAATGGATTCTCACCGGCGGCCTCGGCGGCATGGGCGGCGCGCAGCCGCTGGCGGCTGTAATGGCCGGCGCATCCTGTCTCGCGGTCGAATGCCAGCCTTCCCGCATCGAGATGCGGCTGCGCACCCGCTATCTCGACCAGCAGGCCAATGACCTGGATGAAGCACTTGCCATCATCGCGCAGGCCGGCCGCGACAAAAAACCGGTGTCGGTGGGTCTGCTCGGCAATGCCGCCGAGATCTTTCCGGAATTGGTGCGGCGTGGCGTACGGCCCGATGCCGTCACCGATCAGACCTCGGCGCACGATCCGGTGAATGGTTATCTGCCGAAGGGCTGGACCATCGCCGAATGGGACGCCCGCCGCGAGACCGATCCGAAGGCCGTCGCCACTGCTGCCCGCGCCTCGATGGCCGAGCACGTTCGCGCCATGCTCGATTTCCATCGCATGGGCATTCCCGTAGTCGACTACGGCAACAACATTCGCCAGATGGCGCTGGAGGAAGGCGTCAAGGACGCGTTCGACTTTCCGGGCTTCGTTCCCGCCTACATCCGACCGCTGTTCTGCCGTGGCATCGGCCCGTTCCGCTGGGCCGCGCTGTCGGGCGATCCGGAGGACATCGCCCGCACCGACGCCAAGGTGAAGGAGCTGTTGCCGGATCACACCCACCTGCACCACTGGCTGGACATGGCGCGGCAGCGCATTTCGTTCCAGGGTCTGCCGGCGCGGATCTGCTGGGTCGGCCTCGGCGACCGGCACCGGCTGGGCCTCGCCTTCAACGAGATGGTGGCGCGCGGCGAACTGAAAGCGCCGATCGTGATCGGCCGCGACCATCTGGACTCCGGCTCGGTCGCCTCCCCCAATCGCGAGACCGAGGCGATGCAGGACGGCTCCGATGCGGTGTCCGATTGGCCGCTGTTGAACGCGCTGCTGAACTGCGCCAGCGGCGCGACCTGGGTTTCGCTGCATCACGGCGGTGGTGTCGGCATGGGCTTCTCCCAGCACGCCGGCATGGTGATCGTCTGCGACGGCACGCCGGAGGCCTCCGAGCGGATCGGCCGGGTGCTGTGGAACGATCCGGCCACCGGCGTGATGCGTCATGCCGATGCCGGCTACGAGACCGCCATCACCTGTGCGAGAGAACATGGGCTCGACCTGCCTGGTCTCTGACAAACAGTGGCCATGCAGATCATTCGCGCCAACACCTGTCGCGTCCTGCCCTGGAAGAATGGCGGCGGCTCGACCACCGAAGTCGCCGTCAGCCCGCCCGGCGCCTCAACGGACGATTTCGACTGGCGCATCAGCATGGCCCGTGTTGCCTCAGACGGACCCTTTTCGCATTTCGCCGGCATCGATCGCACTCTCGCCGTCATCAAGGGCCGCGGCCTGGTGCTGACAGTTGCGGACCGCGCGCCGGTGGAGCTTGCAACCGGATCGGATTCCCTGAGTTTCCCTGGCGATACGCCGACGTCCGCACGATTGACCGATGGCGAGATCATCGACCTGAATGTCATGACCCGGCGTGGACGCTTCACTCACGACGTATTGCGCGTCACGCAAGCGCGATCCTTTGAGGTGGCGGATGGAGACATCGTGATCGCACTCTCGCTGGATGGCCACACTCTGATTGTGACCAACCAGCACAACGAACGGCTCGATCACGGTGACGCCATCATGATCCCACCGGGTGAAACAGCCGGTATTCAGATCAACCCGGCCGCTGCCGCGCAGTGTTATCTCGTTCGTCTGCGCGCGCAAAAACCGTAGTCCGCTTCACGCCGGGTGCGGATATCCGGCACGGCGCGCCTCCGCGTCCCAGCGCGCAATCACGGCGTAATCATCTACATGAACCGGTGCAAAACCACGGAGACAAAGTCGCTCCCTCAACTCCGCACAAGCTTCGGACTCCCCAACAGCGATCAGAGCGTGCCGCAAGGCCGTCACAATATCTCCGGGACACTCCGGGCTCGCCACCAGAAACGGGATCGGTGCGGCCTCGGTGGTCGCAATGACGCGTATCCGGCCGGCCAGCGACGGCTCATGGCGGAGCATCAGATCGAGCGCATAGCCATCGAGCGGCCCGACGTCGATCTCGCCGGCTAGCAGCGTTTCGATCACACGCCGCGGCGTGTAGAGCGGGCCGACACTTGCCTTGTAGAGATCGGCGTCGCGCGCCAGCCGATACGGCAGCAGGTGGTGGCGCAGCGCGTTATAGCCGGAGTGGGAATCCTCAACGGTGTAGCCGAGGCGGCGGCCAAAGGTGTCTTCGAGGGTATCAAGTCCGGAATCGGCCCGGACCACCAGGCGCGTCGCATAGACCGGTTGTCCTGGCACCGGGGCATTGACCGGCACCGGTGCTGCCACCGGCGCCGGAGGATACTCCGAGCGCACAAACGGAAATCCGCACATGAAGCCGCATGCGAGATCGCGCCGCAACCACAGTTCCGACAGCGGCAGCGGAAACGCGTGGTCGATCACGTCGAGATCGACTGCACTCTGTGCTGACACCCACCGAAACAGGTCCTTCCAGGCCAAAGCTGCCCCCGGCGTGACCGAATACATGCGGGCGTTGGCGACAAGGCGCATCGGCCCGCGCCTCAGGCGAAACGCAGCCGCTGACCGATGCCCAGCCGTTCGGCCTTCTGCAGCATCGCGTGGCCCAAAGCGATATCCGACAGCGAGAGGCCGCGATGCCAGAACAAGTTGGTTTCCTCGTCGCTCTCGCGGCCGGGCTTCAGGCCGGCGACGATCTGGCCGAGCTCGGCATGGAGTGTCTCCGCCGAGAGCTTGCCGGCCTCGACATGGGCGCGCAGGCTGCCGAACTTGCCGCCCTTGCACTGGCCCCAATCGTCGACCACGAGCTTTGACATGATGTCGGTCAGCGACAATTCGATCGCGCTCATGGTGCCGTAGGGCACGACAAAGGCGCCCTTCTTGATCCAGCCCGTCTTCAGCATCGGCGTCGGCGCATCGAGGCGCGAGGCGTCGACGACGATGTCGGCGCCCTCGACACAGCTTTGCCAGCCCTCGGTCGCCACCACCGGCTTGCCGAGATCGCGGCTGAGGCGGGCGGCAAAATCGTCGCGGCTTTCCTTGCGGCGGGAGTGCACACGGATCTCGTCGAAATCAAACAGATGGTTCAGCAGGCGCACATTCCAGTAGGCCGTGCCCCGCGCGCCGATATGACCAAGGATCTTCGACCCCTTGCGCGCGAGATGCTTGGCCCCGATCGCCGTCACCGCGCCGGTGCGCATATCGGTGATGCCGCTGGCATCGAGAATGGCCTTCGGCGCGCCGGTGCGCGGATCGAACAAGGCCAGTATGGCCAGTTCGGAGGGGAAACCGATCTTGTAGTTGTCGACGAAGTCGCCGACGATCTTGACGCCCGCGGAGTCGATCGGCTCCTTGATCGCGCCACGCAGCACGTTGAAGTGCCCGTTCGCGACGCCGGGCTCCAGATGCATCCGCGGCTCGATCACGGTCTCGCCGCGCCCCTGGCTGGCGAGACTGGCCTCGATTGCGGCCAGGATTTCGTCATCGGTGATCTTGAGTTCTTCGATATCGAGACGGTTCAGATAGGCGATGTAGATCGGCGGCACGGGGCATCTCCAAGCGGTTGAACCCGGCATATCGCAGGACACAAAACACCCCCACCGCATGACGGCGAGCTTTCGCGCCCCCGATAATATGTATATACATTATTGCAGACCCGGCGAATGTCAATCATCCGGCGATTGCGGATGCCGGTGGACTGCTATTTGCGGGTGTCCGTTGACTGGAGACGTGCGCTCGCAATCCCGTGAACATCACGGGGCGAGGGCACAATGCGCGGCGACTCATTGCAGCCGTCGCACAACGCTCAGGTCAGATCAAGGCGATGGGATCGTCGCCGACAGGCCGGTCCGCTCCGCCTGCTCGATCGCGATGTCGTAACCGGCATCGGCATGACGCAGCACACCGATCCCCGGATCACCATCGAGCACTCGCTGCAACCGCTCCGCGGTCGCCGGATTGCCGTCGGCCACGATGGTCACGCCGGCACTGACGCCGCGGCTGCCGAGCCCGTGAATGGCAACGAGATCGGCGCCGGAAGAGCAATTGAGCAGCGCATTCAGCATCGGCCAGTCCGCGATGGCGTCGGACCCATCCTTCATGTTCTCGGTTTCGCGATGGGGCATCGCGGCGGAGCCGGAATCCAGGTGATCGCGCGTGAACGCGATCGGTCCCTTGAGCCGACCGTCGGCCACCGCTTCGTTGACCAGCAGCGCCAGGCGGCTGCGCTCGCCATAGCCCAGCCAGCCGATCCGCGCCGGCAGCCCGGTGAACTGAACGTTCTCGCGCGCCTTCGCGATCCAGGACGAAATCGGGTGGTTTGACGAGAACGCCTTCAGGATCATGTCATCAATTGTATAAATGTCCTCCGCCTCGCCCGAGACGGCGATCCAGCGGAACGGCCCGATGCCCTGGCAGAACAGCGGCCGGATATAGAGATCGACAAACGAGCGCATCCGGAACGCATCGTCGACGCCGGCAGCTTGCGCTTCCGCGCGCAATCCGTTGCCATACTCGAACGTGATCGCGCCGCGATCGAGAAACGCCAGCATGGCGCGCATATGCGTCGCGACTGACCCGCGCGCCAGCGCCATCAATTTTTCCGGATCGGACGTGCGCATCGTGCGCGCCGCCTCAAGCGTCAGCTCCGCGGGAACATACCCCTTCAGCGGATCCGGAAACGTCTGGTCGGTGACGATGTCCGGAATGAGCCCACGCTTCACCAATTCCGGCAGCACCACCGCGGAATTGGCGCACAACGCCAGCGCCAGCGGCTGGCGCGCATCCCGCGCCGCCTGCCAGCGCGCAATCGCCTCCTCCAAGTCGTCCGTCGTCGCGTCGCAGTAACCGCTGGCGATGCGGCGATCGATGCGGGCCTGGTCGACCTCGATCACCAGTGTCGATGCCCCGGCAAGCTTGCCGGCCAGCGGCTGCGCGCCGCTCATGCCGCCGCAACCGGATGTCAGCAGCAACCGCCCGGCCAGCGTGCCACCGAAATGCTCGCGGGCGATCGCCATGAAGGTCTCGTACGTGCCTTGCAGGATGCCCTGGCTGCCGATGTATTGCCAGGCAGCAGCCGTCATGCCCGGCATGATGGTCAGCCCCATCGCATCGAGCTTGCGCCGGCTCTCCTCCTGGCTCCATTCACCAACGATGTTGCCGTTGGCCATGATCACCAGTGGCGTCGTGGTCTGCCCCGGAAACAGCCCGATCGGCTTGCCGGACTGCATAATAAAAGTCTGGTCCTCGCGCATCGACGTCAGCGTTGCGACAATGCGGTCGAAACTGTTCCAGTCGCGCGCGGCACGCGCGATCGACATGTAGATCACCAGATTATCGGGATCTTCCGCATTCTCGAGATTGTTTTCCAGCAGCCGCAGGATCGCCTCCTGGCGCCAGCCCTTGCAGCGCAAGGTGGTGCCGCGCCCGGCTTTGACGTCTTTTCCGCGACGAACGGGAATGCTCATGATCAAACCTCCTCCACCAGCGGAACCCAACCCGGCTGCGCCTTGACCCGCGTCAGCCATGCGTTGATCGCCGGAAACCGCGTCATATCGTAGTTGCCTTCGGTCGCCATCGACACGTAAGCGAACGGGCCGAGATCGGCGATGGTGTAGCGGTCATCCACCAGCCAGGTGCGCCCCGTCAGCCACGCATCGAGCTTTTCCAGCGCCGGATAGGCCCCTTCCTGGAAATCCGCGATCTTCTGCGCCATCTGGTCGGCGATGCCGCGCAAATGGAAGAAGCGCGGCAGCGCCAGTGCACGCAGCAAGTCGGCCTGTTCGAAGAACAGCCAGCTCATCACGTCCGCGCGCAAATACGGATCATCAGGGAGGAAGCGCGTCCCGTTCGCCAGGTACATCATGATCGCGTCCGACTCCACGATGGTGCGGCCATCCTCGAGTTCGAGCACGGGCACGCGAGCGAAGCGGCTCTTGGCGCGGAACGCCGGCTCCTTGGTTGCCCCCTTCGCCAGATCGAGCGTCACCCGCTCGAACGGAATGCCGAGTTGCCGCAGCAGAATGCGAACCTTCCAGGCATTGCCGGACAGCCGGCTATCGTACAGACGCAACATCGGAAGCCTCCGCCTTAGAGATACTTGACGAGATCGACGCCCATCGCCTTTTCGACCTCGGGAAACACCGCGGGATCGAGTGCGCCTCTGCCGACCGGAAAACGCGAGCGGTGCGCGACCACCACGGCGACCCGGGTCCCCGGCTTGGACTCCGAGATCGACACCACATCGCCGGTCGCAGGATCGAAAGTCCCGATCATGTCGGGGAACGTGGCCACGCGCTTGCCGCCGACATCGGCGGTCATGAATTCGTTGTAGACGCCGAGCACAACATCGCCGTCCTTGCCGCGCACCGTCATCTGCCCGAGATCAAAACCGCCGCCATAATTCACGGTGTTCTCGGTGACCTCGCCGTCGACAAGCAGGTCTCCACCCAGGAATTCAACGGTCGCGCGGATGCGGTCGCTTCCCTTGGCGGCCAACATGGCGCGGCCGAGATCAAGCTGGAATGTGATCGCGCCGGCCGCCCCGTTCTCCTTGATGAAGCCCGCGGTCAGCGGGCCGCGCGCGGCATAGATCAGCCCGCCATTGACCACGGCGGCCTGTCGCATCACCGTCGAGGTGCGGACGATATCGCCCTCGGCGACGATGGAGAGCCCATTCTTGTCCGCCCTGCTGCCGCTGGACGCCACCTGCGTGATCGAGAGATCGGGCCGCGACGCCAGTCCCATACCGCCCATCTTCACGGTCGGATGGCCACGCCCGTTGGAGGCGGCATCGACATAGTCAAGGCCGAGCGCGGCGGCCACCAGCCACGCATTGAAGCCCGGCACATGGCCGCAGATCACGCCAACCGGCGGCTTGTCCAGAAGCGCGACCAGCTTGCGCGCCGCGTCGATCGCATCGCGGGGACGGATCGCCCAGTTGGCAAATCCCGGCGCGCCGATCGCGGTCGCGGTGATGATCGATGCTTCCGGATCGAGTTCGTCGAGGCCCACCAGGCGCACGCCGCCATAGTCCAGCGCCATGCGGCCAAGCCCGCGGTTTTTCTCCACCGCATTGCGCCCGCTCCCGCCGGCCGACAGGAACAGCCCGCCGATCAGCCCTGCTTCGATATCATCCGAGTTGAGCGTGCGTGCCACGGCTGTTCTCCGTTCTTGGCCGCGATGTGCGGCGGTTTGCGTTCAGGACGGCTCCGGCTCGTTCATGCCGAGGAAGGTTGCAAACAGCGATCCTGCGGCCTTGGCCTCCGCGGCCGTGCCTTGATAGACCTGCTGGCCCGACGACATGACGCAGACCTGATCCGCCACATCCAGCGCCCGCGCCGTGTTCTGCTCGATCAGGACGATGGTGAGACCGTCGCGTTTCAAGCGCATCAAGGCGTCGAGGCAGAGATCGACCATCTTCGGCATCAGCCCCAGCGAGAGCTCGTCGACCAGCAGCAGCCGCGGCTCGGCCATCAGCGCGCGGCCGATTGCCAGCATCTGCTGCTCGCCGCCGGACAGCGATCCCGCGAGTTGCGTGCGGCGCTCGTGCAGCCGCGGAAAATAACCAAACACACGATCGCGCTTGGCGGCGTCGCGCGCCAATGGCCGCGCGTAACCGCCGACGGTGAGATTCTCGTCCACCGTCAGGTCGGAAAACAGCTGCCGTCCTTCCGGCACCAGGGCGATGCCAAGGCCGACCCGGTCGATGGCCCGGCGGCGGGTGATATCGACGCCTTCCAGCAAGATCCGGCCGCCGTGGATGTCAACATGACCCATGATCGCCATGATGGTCGAGGTCTTGCCCGCACCGTTCGGCCCGAGCAGCGCGAACACCGAACCGGCCGCCACATCGATGCTGACGTCGTGCGCGGCCTCGACGGAGCCGTAGCCGCAACTCAGGTGATCAAGCTTCAGCATGGTGCTCCATTCCGCCTCCGACATAGGCGTCGTGCACCACGGGATCCGCCATCACCGCCCGCGGTTCGCCGTCACCGATCACCTGCCCGTTGTTCAGCACGATGAGGCGGCGGCAGATCCGCATCACTTCTTCCAAATTGTGTTCGACCAGCACCACGGTCACCCCGCGCCGCTGCACCTCGGCGATGGTCTCGACCTGCTTGGTCGCCTCGGTGTGATTGAGGCCGGCCAGCGGTTCGTCGAGCAGGATCACCTTTGGATCGACCGCGAGCGCCCGCGCCACTTCCAGCCGCTTCATCTGTCCCAGCGGCAGCGAGCCCGCGAGCTTGCGTTCGGTGCCGGCGAGGCCGACCTGCGCCAGAATGGCGGCTGCGCGCTCGCTTTCCTGGCGACGGTCGGCATGCAGCAGCGCCCGCAGCGGATTTTGCGTGAAACGATAGCCGGCGCCGAGAATGACATTGTCGAGCACCGTCATCTCGCGGAACGGCCGCACGATCTGGTGGGTGAGCGCGAGGCCGCGGCGCACCCGCGCCGCTGTCGCCTCGGCGGTGACGTCGACGCCACCGAGCAAAACACGGCCGCGATCCGGCCGCAGCAGACCGGCGATAATGCGGATCAACGTCGTCTTGCCGGCGCCGTTCGGGCCGATCAGGCCGACGAAATCACCGGTCTCCACCGCGAACGACACACCGCCGACGGCCTGCACGCCGCCGAACCGGATCGCCACGTCATCGAGCTGAAGGGCTGCGCTCATGACGGCCTCACCCGTGCGACGAGGTTGCGCACCATGGCGGCGAGACCGCCCGGCGCCAGCCGGATCACCAGCACCAGCAGACCACCGAACACCAGCAGCCGATAGTCGTTCACAAACCGAATGGCTTCGGGCAGCAGCGTCAGGCCGACGGCGGCGACCACCACGCCCCAGGTCGAACCGATGCCGCCGATCACCACCATCGCCATCAGCATCACCGAAAAGATGAAGTCGAAGGCGTCCACGGTGATGAACTGGGTGAAGAACGTGTAGAGGCCGCCGGCGAGACCGGCCAGCGCCGTCCCGATGCCGAACGCCGCCAGCTTGTAGGCACCGGCGTCAATGCCGAGCGTGCCGGCGGCACCCTCATCCTCACCCACCGCACGGAAGGCAAATCCCATCCAGGAGCGGCTGATGTAGAAGCTGAGCGCGATGGTCGCGACTGCGAACAGCAGGATCATCGCCATGTTGCCGATGGCGCCGAAACCGGTGGCGGGAATGCCGCTGATGCCCATCTCGCCGCCGAGCCACCCCTGCTTGCGCACGAAACCGGTGAACAGGAAATTCACACCGATGGTGGTGACGGCGAGAAAGTCGGTGCGTACCCGCAACGACGCGAACCCGACCACGATGCCGAGCAGGCAGCCGACCAGGATGGCCGCGCCGATCGCCAGCGCGACGCTGCCGGTGCCAACCATCGCCAGCGCCGCCGCATAGGCGCCGGCGCCGAAGAACGCGCCATGGCCGAGACTGATCTGGCCGCAGAAGCCGCTGATCATGTTGAGACTGACGGCCAGGATGACGTTGATGCCGATCACCGACAGGATACTGATTTCATAGGCGCTCATGCGGTGCGCGCTCCGGTGAAGCCCTGCGGCCGGATCATCAGCAGCACAATGAGCGCGAGAAAGGCGATGGCGTCGCGGTCGAGCCAGTTGCCGATGAAGATGGTGCCGTAGGCTTCGACAAGCCCGAGCACCAGGCTCGCAATCAGCGTGCCGCGCACGCTGCCGAGCCCGCCGAGCACGATGATCGCCAGCGCCTTGTAGCTGACGACATACCCGATGCCGGGATCGACCAGATTGTTCAGCATGGCGACCAGCCCGCCGGCGAGCGCCGCCAGCGCCGAGCCGATCGCGAAATTGAGATAACGCACCGTGATGGCGTCGATCCCGAAACTGGTGGCGATCTGCGGCCGCGACACCGTGGCACGCCAGCCGATGCCGATGCGGGTGCGCGTGGTGAAGACATGCAGCCCGGCAAAAACGACGACCGCCGAGATCACCAGCGCAACCTGCACGGCGTTGAAGGTGACACCCGAGACATTGAAGGTGGTGAAGGCGAAGGGATTGCTGCGGAAGGTGACGCCCTGCTCGCCGAACACGATGCGAAACGCATCCTGCATCAGCACCAATAGCCCGACCGAAGCGATCATCGGCACATCAGGGCGATACTTCAGCAGCGGCTCGTACAGCAGCCGATAGATCGCGATGCCGAACAGCGGGGTGATGATGATGGCCGCGAGAAAGCCGAGCACGATGCTGCCGCTGGCATTGGCGACCAGCACCGTCACATAGGCGCCGAGCGCAAACACCGCGGCGTGCGCCACGTGCAGAATGCGCAGCAGGCCATAGACGAGGGTCAGGCCGACCGCCATCATGGCGTACATGCATCCGAAACTGATGCCGGTGACGGCCAGGTCGACGTAGTACACGGATTATCCTTTGTTCAGCGACACGATGGTCCGCGAGCGGAAGGCGGCCTCCGCCTTCCGCTTGCCGATGTCGTTACTTCTCGGGCGGCGCGAAGGCGTTGAGATCGGTGATCTCGCCGGCGGACTTGAACTTGCCGTCCTTGATGACATTGACGCTGATGGGCATGATCATCTCATGCAGGCTGTTGAAGCCGTTCAGCGTACCCTCAAGCATCGGAAAATCCTTGGTCGCGGCAATCGCGTCGCGCACCTTGGCGGGGTCGGTGCTGTTGGCGCGCTTGATGCCATCGACCATCAGCCTCACCGCCGAATAGGTGATGGCCGCGACGCCTTCCGGCGCATAACCTGCACGCTTCTTGAATTCGGCGAAGAATTTCTGCAGCGCCTCGTCCTTGCGGTCGCGATCGAAGCTGTCGATGATGTAAGTGCCCTCAGCGGCCGGCCCGGCGATCTCGATGAACTTTTCCGAATCGAACGCCTGCGAGCCGATGATCGGCACCGTGATGCCGGCCGCACGCAGCTGCGCGACCAGAGGCGCGCCGGTGAAGAAATAGCCCGTGGCGTAAACAGCATCGGGATTGTCGCGCTTGACGCTGGCGACGATCGAGCCGAACTGGCGATCCTTCAACGAATAGCTGTACTTGTTGAGAACCTCGATGCCGTATTTGCCGCTGGCCGAGGTGAATCCGTCCATGGTGGCCTGGCCGTAGTCATTGTCCATGGTAATGGCAGAGATCTTCTTCAGCTTAAGCGTCTGCCCGATGTACAGCGCGGTTGCGACGCCCTGCGGCGGCCCGAGATGGACCATGCGGAACATGTAGTCGCCGGCCCGGGTAATATCCGGGTGCACGCCATAGGCCGAGATCATCACCACCCCGGCCTGCTGGAACACCGGCGCAGCGGCACGGCCCGACGCCGAGTAGCTGCCATTGACTACGAACTTGACGCCGTCTTCGCCGATCAGCTTGTTGGCGGTGAAGATCGCCTGGTCCGACTTGGCCTGGTCGTCATAGGTGACGAGCTCGACCTTCTGCCCCAGCACACCGCCGGCCGCGTTGATGTCCTCGATCGCCATCTGGCCCGCAATCTGCACGGACTTGCCGTCGGTCGCCGCCGGCCCGGTGAGCGGGACCTGGAAGCCGATCTTGATATCCGCCTTCGCGGGCATCACGCTCGCCAGACCGAGCGCAACGGCACCGGCCAGGCCGTAAACAAGCTTCGCGCCGAAAGCCGGCGCATGGATGCTGTGGTTCGACATCACTCTCTCCGTTCGGTGGGATTGGTTGATTTGTGCTGCGTTCTGCCGGCAGCTTGATGATCACGAAGAATATCGCGTGCGCGCTGTTGCGCTGCCTCCGGCACGCGCGCCACTTTCCAGTCCGGACGGTCGCCGGCCCGGCGGGTGGCGTCGATGCCGAGCTTGGTGACTGTCCCGCCCTGCTCCAGCGGCTCCGACCGATCCGCCCGCACCTCCGGCACGATGACAAAATCGCGATCCGGTTTCACCCGCGTCGCGATGGCCCATTCAACCTGTGCCGCATTCCAGGGATAGATGTCATCATCGACCACGATCACTTGCTTGATCAGGTTGACAGCCGCCCACACCGCAAACATCGCCTTGCGCGCCTCGCCCGGCCTCGGCGCGGCAATCGAAACCACCGCATGCAGCCGGCCTGCACCACCGAGCCCGACCGCGACCTCGCGCACCGACGGCACCGCCTGGCGGAGCCCTCGAAACAGGCCCGCCGCGATCGCAACGCCGCCGAGCAGGCAGTGCTCGGCGTAATAACCCGGCAGCACGGCCTGAAAGATCGCATCCCGGCGTCTGGTCAGCCGCGTGAAGGTCGCAACGATGCCGGCGCCGTAAGTCTCGTACATGCCGTGGAATTCGCTGACCGCACCTTCGACAAACGGCTCCGCCGCATCGAGCGTCCCTTCCAGCACAATCTCACAATGCGCCGGCACCAGCAGATTGCCCTGCGCGGTTCGCGTCACCTCGAGCGGTTCGCCCAGCAAGGCGCCCGCGATCGGCAGCTCATCGTCGCCGAGCCCAAGATACAGACACGATGCCACCATCACCGCGGGATGGTTGCCGATGCACACGGCGATATCGAGCACCTCGCCGCGAGCCTGAGCGGCGCGGGCCAGAACGGCGAGATGATGGTTGGGCGCAATGCCGACGAACGCGCGGTTGCCGCCGAGCGGCATCAGCCGGGCAATCGAGAGATTGGTGTGTCCGGTATGACGATCCCGCGTCACAATGACGCCGGCGGTGATGTAGGGGCCGCCTTCATGCTCGAAAAAGCGCGGGATCGGCAGCTCGTCGGTGAGCGCCGGATCAGTAATCACCACCTCCTGACAGGGCGCGGCGGACATCTCGCGATGCGGCAGCGGCGCTTCGATCGCCGCGACCAGCGTGGCCTGCAGCTTGTCCGCGGTGGTGCCCAATCCTGTGGCGAAACGTGGCAGCGCATTGAGCAGGTTGCCGACCACCGGCATCCCACCGGGCTCCTTGAGCTGGGAAAACCGCAGCGCCGGCCCGGTGTCCGTTTCGGCAAGACACGCGGCGAGCTCGAAATCGCGGCTCACCGGTTCGGTGATGGTGACAAGCTCGCCGTCGCGATCGAGCGCCGCCAGAAAAGCGCGCATGGATTGCCGGGAGGGGCTGACTTCGCGGCTCATGCCGTCCTTCGTCTGCGTGCCGGCCCGATGTCGTGCCGGCTTGGGTGATGGTTTCAATGTCGTGCGCACCGTCCCGGGCGGTCGGCGCGACAATGATCCTATCGTTCGCCGCTCGCGGGTCCATCCGTCTTTCAGACGAAACAGGGCATAGGCAAAAACGAAGGACAGATGACGGACACCGCGCGACGCGCTATGCTCCGTCGAGACACAGCACGCCATGGTTGAACTGCGCACCCTCGCCTATTTCGTCACTGCCTGCCGATCCGGGAGCCTGGCGCTCGCGGCCCGCGAGCTCGGCATCGCACTCTCGACACTGAGCGCAACGCTGAAAGCGCTGGAACGGGAGCTCGGGCTCGATCTGTTCCGCCGTCTCAGCAGCGGCCTCTATCCCACCGCCGCCGCGCGCACCCTGATGCGTGCGGCCGATCCGGTCCTGATGGCGGAGCGTTTTGCGCACCGCTGGGTGGCGCTGCCACCGAAGACCAAACTCAAGGTGCTGACGGTCGACATCGGCCTGAGCTTCACCATCGGCGGCATGAGCCAGGCCATCCGGCAGGCGACGGAAAGCCTCGGCACTGAGCGCCCCGATATTTTCGTCGATCCGGTTTGGAGCGATGAGAAGGATTTGCCACACATCAGCGGTCTTGCGGAACATTTTTCCGAAGGTGAGCGAAGCCGCATCGCGGTGATCTTGTCGGACGAGGGACAGGATTCGAAGCGGGCGGCGATCCTGCTGCGGGACCGCTGGGTGTTCGCCTGCCGGCTGCCGGCGGGAACGCGACGGCTGCCGACCGCGGCTGAACTGGTCGCGGGACGCTTGGTGGTTCCCATGCTGGCGTCGCCGCTGGTCGAACAGGCCGATCGTTATTTCAGCCAGCACAAGATCAGCGGCGTCCGCTTCCTGAGCGACCATCCCGGCGATCTGCCGCGCCTGATCGACAGTTATCCCGATGCAGCCCTGTTCGTCCCCGAGAGCCTGTTGTCGCCGCGGCTGGGCCTGCTCAATGTCGGGCTGATCGCGCCGGACAAACCGCTGCCGACCAATATCGTCGCCCATACCCCCGAGCCCAACGCGATCACGGCGCTGTTCCTGCGCCACCTCAAGCGCGCTCTGGCCGAACCGAAACGCACCGGCCTCGAACGGCCCGCGATCAGCCCTGTCTCTTATACACATCTAGATGTGTATAAGAGACAGGTCCCATACCGCCCATCTTCACGGTCGGATGGCCACGCCCGTTGGAGGCGGCATCGACATAGTCAAGGCNCCTCAAGCGCGCTCTGGCCGAACCGAAACGCACCGGCCTCGAACGGCCCGCGATCAGCCTGCGGCAGATCGGTTATTTCAGGATGGTGCAGCGGTTGCGGCGGGTGTCGGCCGCGGCCCACGGCGTCAACATCAGCCAGCCGGCGCTGAGCGAGCAACTGCACAAGCTCGAAGCGGCGCTCGGCGGCGCGCTGTTCAAGCGCCAGGGCGACGGCATGATTCCGACCGTCCGTGGCGAGCGTTTCGCCGGCATTGCCGCATTGATCGAGGCGCGCGCCCGGCATTTGTCCGACGACGGCGCCACGGCCGCGCCACCGCCGAGCCGGCGCATCGCCGTCGGCATCCTGCCATCAGTCAATCAGCACGGCTTCCTGGTCAATCGCGTCACCGAAGCCATGCTGGAAATCCAGGCGCGGCATCCGACGCTGAAGCTGGTGATCCAGGAAGCGCCCAACGGCATGCTGCAGGACTGGATCATGCGCGGCCTGATCGGGATCGCGGTGGTGGAAACCGGCCTGCCGCACATGCCGCGCCTGCCGCTCGGTTCCTCCGAAGCACTGGCGGCGGTGACCCATGCAAACCACAAGCTGCTGCCGCCGGGTCCGGTGACCCTCGCCGACCTGGTGCAGCAGAAACTGGTACTGCCGACCACGCGTTACGGCCTGCGCCAACTGCTCGATACCGCCGCCACCGAACGCGGCCTCAAGATCCAGCCGCATATGGAGATCGACACCCTGTCGATGGCGGTGGCCATCCTGGCGCGGCTGCCGGTGTGCACCGTGCTGCCGTCATCCGCGGTGGAGCGCGAAATCGCCAACGGCGATCTCGTGGCACACCCGATCATCGAGCCGGTGATCTCACGCCGGCTGTATGTGATCTATTCCGGCGAGCGAACGCTGACCCAATCGGAACGCGACCTGGTGAATACGTTGCGGAAGAAGCTGTCGGATGCGCCGGGCGGCGGTTAACGTGGGATGAGCTATCGACGTAATCCGTCATCCTGAGGTGGCCGTGCGTAGCGCGGCCCTCGAAGGACGACGGCCCCGGCCGTGCATCCTTCGAGGCTCGCCCAGCGGTGCAAGTGCACCGCAAGGCTCGCACCTCAGGATGACGGAGTTAGTTCAACGGCCAAGCCATCACCCCTGCGACAGATCGAAATGCCGCAGGCCCTTGCTGCGCACTTCGTCCAGCGATTCCGGATACCCTGCGTCGGCATAACGCATCACGCCCAGCGTCGTGTCATTGGTCAGCGACAGCGCGATGCGCTCGTCGGCCTCGCCGGTGCCGTCGGCGATCACGGTGACGCCGGCGCTGGTCATGTAGCCGGAGTAGCCGCCACCGCCGGAATGGATGGCCACGAGATCAGCCTGCGAGGAACACATCGCCATGGCGTTGAGCAGCGGCCAGTCGGCGATGGCGTCCGAACCGTCGCGCATGCGCTCGGTCATGATGTTGGGATGCGCCATCGCCCCGGCATCGAGATGATCGCGGGTAAAGGCAACCGGCCCCGACAGCACGCCCTTGCGCACCATGTCGTTGACGGCTGTAGCCAGCGCCGTGCGTTCGCCGTGGCCGAGCCAAGCGATCCGCGCCGGCAGGCCCTCGAACGGAACGTGCCGGCGCGCCAGCGCGATCCAGTTGGTGAGAATGTGGTTGTCGGGGAACGCCTGCAGCAGATGGTCGTCGATCTTGCGGATGTCGTCGCGGTCGTTGGACAGCGCAATCCAGCGGAACGGACCGATGGCGCGGGCGAACAGTGGCCGCAGGTAGGCCTCGGTGAAGATCTGGATATCGAAGGCATCCGCCACGCCGCCCTCGCGAGCCTGGGTGCGGATGAGGTTGCCGTTGTCGAACACCACGGCGCCGGCCCGCTTGAAGCCGAGCATGGCGCGGACATGGCGCACGATGGTGTTGCGGCTTTCCGTCATGAGCGTCTTGGGATCGTCTTCACGCATGCGCCTGACGTCCGCGAGGCTGCGGCCCGACGGCACATAACCGTAAACCAGGTCGTGCGCCGAGGTCTGGTCGGTGACCACGTCGGGAATGATGCCGCGGTTGAAYAGCGTCTCGTAGACGTCAGCRGCATTGCCRTTGAGKCCGATCGASGTKGCRYGYCCTTCRCGCTTCGCCGCRTCGACCATCGYGATCGCCGCATCCAGATCGTCYGCGCGCTGATCGAGGAARCCGYTGGCSAGRCGCCKGGCGATGCGCTCGGGATCGATATCGACGCAGAGGATCACCGCACCGGCCATGCGTCCGGCCAGCGGTTGCGCCCCGCCCATGCCGCCGAGCCCGGCTGTCAGGATGAAACGCCCCTTCAAGCTGTTGTCAAAATGGCGCTCCGCGATGCGCATGAAGATTTCATAGGTTCCTTGAATGACGCCCTGGGAGCCGATGTACTGCCAGTCGCCCGCGGTGAGGCCACCCCAGCAGATCAGGTTGTCCTTCTGCAGCTCATAGAAATTCTCCGCCTTCGCCCACTGGCCCACCATGTTGCAGTTGGCCATGATGACAATGGGCGCCTTATCGTGGGTCTTGATGACGCCGATCGGCTTGCCCGACTGCACGATCAGGGTCTCATCATCAGCTATGGTCTGCAGCGTCTCGACGATCTTGTCGTGGGACGGCCAGTCGCGCGCGGCCTTGCCGAGCGCGGCATAGACCACGAGATTGGCGGGATCCTCCCCGACCGCGAGCACGTTTTCCAGCAGCCGCAACAAGCCTTCCTGCCGCCATCCGCGGCAGCGCAGATTGGAGCCGGACGTGACGGTGAACTGCTTGGCCATGGACATACCCTAAAGCAGGATGAGTTTTAGTTGAATCGGTGCGACCACGTGCTCAGTTTACCTCGCCCCAGCGGGGAGAGGTGGAGCTTCGATGCTGCGCCAGGCGAACGTAACTTCATCGACCTTACGCCAGCGCGTAGCTGCTGATCGGGATTCCGAGCGCGGCCTCGCACACCGGATACACCGCCGGATCCCTGACCGACGAACTCAGCGGCAGATGCGCCTTGGCGATGTGAAACACCGACAGCTCGACACCTTCGCGAATATGACCGACACTCATCGGCCGTCCGTCGGCATCGAGCGTGGTGATGACGTCGGGGAATGTCGCCAGCCGCGCGCCGTCGCCGTCAGCCACCGCCATGTACTCGTTCATCACATGCAGCACGAGGTCGCGTGCCCCGCAATTGATGGTAATGGTGCCGATATCGAACGCAGCCTCGGTATATGTAACGGCCTTGCGGGTGACCTTGCCCTTGCCGAGGATCGTGCCAGATGTCGCCTTGCAAATGGCGTCGATCGTCGCCTGGCCGCCCTTGCCTTCTGCCGCCATGATGGCGTTGCCGAGCTCGAGCGCACGCGAGATGCCGCCCAGCGCGGCATTCTTCTTGACATAGGAGGCGCGGACCGGATTGCGGCAACTGGCGATGAAGCCGCCGGACATGTCTGCCGCCTTGCGCAGCACCGGCGAGATTTTTGCGGTGGCGCCGCGCACAACCAATTCAATGTAGGAATTGCTGGCGCGATGGCCGCCGACGGCCACCTGGATGGTCGCTTCCGGGCTGCCCGCCATGCCGATCGAGCCCATATCACCGGTCGGATGGGCGCGGATGTCACCGACCGCATCGATCACCTTGGTGCCGAGCAGCGCCGACGGCAACCAGGCATTCATGGTGCTCGACATGCCGTTCTGGCCGATCATCAGGCCATAGACCGGTGCTCCCAGCGCATCCTGCAGCATCTCCACCGCCTTGACGTAATCGACGCCGAGCATCTGCCATTCGGTGGTCCCGGCCGGCGCGCCGATCGCCGCCGCCGTGGCGATGTAGGCGTCATCGGGCACCTCGTCCATCGACACCAGTTCAGGCTGGCCGATCGAGACCGCCGCGGTGCCGAGCATGCGGCCGTGCTCCGCCCAGCCGCCGCCGCCTGCGGCGAACACCGACCCGCCGCGGATCGCGGCCTCGACATCCTGCAACCCAAGAATACGCCCCATCACGTCGCTCCCTGACTCTTCGATGTCTCACTGGATCTTGCGCCGGCATTGCGCGCCAGCGACTGGTCGAGATCCTTCAATGCCTGCAGCATCACGGCCGCACCGGCCGCGATCTCATCGCGATCCGTCCATTCTTCCGGCGCGTGGCTCTTGCCGCCCTTGCTCGGCACAAAGATCATCGCCGACGGACAGATCCGGCTCATGAACGCGGCATCATGGCCGGCGCCGCTGGCGAGATCAGTGGCGCTGAGACCCAGACTCTCCGCGCCCCGATGCAGGGCGTCGCGCAAGGCCGGCGCGCATGCAACCGGAGGCCCATCGGACAGAATCGTGAAAGCGGTGCGCGTCACCTTTGCCGCAGCCGCATGCGCCGCGCTGTCGCGATCGATGGCCGCGACAAAGCGCTCCGTAAACACCGGGTCCGTGGTCCGCGCATCGATGATCAGGCGACAGCGACCGGGCACAACGTTGGACGCGCTGGGCTCAACCGTGAGGATGCCAACAGTAGCAACGAAATATCCGGAGGTCTCCGCCGCCAGTTGCTCGGCAACATCGCGCACCGACGCCACCGTGCGCGCCGCGGCGACCAGCGCATCATGACGCAGGTGCAGCGGCGTCGTGCCAGCGTGATCGGCCGCGCCGTCGAATACGATCTCGATGCGACGGATGCCGACAATCGAAGTGACGATACCGACATCGATCGACTGGGATTCCAGCACGATGCCCTGCTCGATGTGCAGTTCCAGAAATCCCTTGATGTCGTTGCGCCTGGCCTCATCAAGGCGATCGGGATCGCCGCCGACGCGCCGCAGCGCATCCCGCAGCTTCTCCCCCGCCGGTTCGGTGAGATCGAGCATCTTGCCGTCGAGCACGCCTACCAAGCCGCGACTGCCGATGCAGGACAGCCCGTATTCGCTCGGCTCTTCCGCCAGGAAATCGATGACCTCGATGCTGTGCTCCAGCCGCGTGCCGGCATCGCGCAGCGCCCGCACCACTTCAAGGCCGGTCACGACACCGGCAATGCCGTCAAAGCGGCCGCCGGACGGCACGGTGTCGCTGTGCGACCCCAGGGCGATGACGCCCAGCGCCGGATTGCGGCCTTCGAGCCGGCCGATCAGATTGCCAGCGGTGTCGATATGCGTCGTCAGCCCGGCCTCGGCAAACCACCGCGCCAGCAACGCGCGTCCTTCGAGAAACAGCGCTGTGAACGAACGCCGGGTGTAAGGCCGCGCCGGATCGGTGATCTCCGCCAGCGCCATCACGTCGGCCCAGAGGCGGTCGGCATCGAGCGGAAGATTGGTCTTCACCATATGGTCCCTGTATTTTTAGTGCCCGACCGGCGGCCGGACGAAACGTCCCTGTCCCGGCTCGGCCACGACCTTGCCCTCGGCCGCCACGCACGCGCCGCGGACAAACGTCGCGACCGGGCGGAACGGCAGTTCGAGACCATCATAAGGGCTCCAGGATACAAAATTGTTGCCACTTTCCGCCGCATGGTAGCGATGCGGATCACGCCGCATCAGCACGATATCGGCGTCGCGACCGGCAGCAAGCGCGCCCTTGACATGGCCGATCCGGAACAGCGAGGCCGGATTGTGCGCCAGCAGCCGCGCGGCATGGGTCAAGGGCAACTTGCGTTCGTCGAGCCCCTTCAGCAGCAGCGCGTAGAGCGCTTCCAGCCCCGGCACGCCGGACGCATTCTTCAGCATGTTGGGATCGGTCTTGCGGTCTTCCGACCAGCTGACGTGGTCGGTGGAGACGACAGTGATGTTGCCGGCGGCCAGATGGTGCCAGAGCGCCTCGACCTCCTGCCGCGGCCGCACCGGCGGATTGATCTTGGCCTTGCCGCCAAGGCGGCGCACGTCGTTCTCTTCGTCCAGCATCAGATAATGGATGCAGGCCTCGATGGTCGCTCCGTGTCCCTGGGCACGGTAGGCCGCCGCCAGTTCATAACCGCGCCCGATCGAGCTGTGGACGATATGCACCGGACAGCCGGCGCCGGCGCCCAGTTCATACACTTCCGCAGTCGCCAATGCTTCGGTGATCGGCGGCCGCGACAGGCCGTGGGCTCTGTAATCGGTGATGCCGCTCGCCTCCACCTCCGCGATGAAGGCCCGCACCATCTCGTCGTTCTCGTTGTGGATGCCGGCGATCAGCCCGCGGCGGCCGACGGCACGGAAGCAGGCGTAAAGCAGATGCGTCGGAATCCGCGGAAATCGTTTGGGATGGGTGCCGAAGGTGGAGAACTTGAAGGCCGCCGCGCCCGCATCGACCAGTTCGTCGATTCGCGCAGCGCCTTCCTCGGGATCGATGGTCGCATACAATGCGAAGTCGACGCGCGCCTGGGCGCCGGCCTCCTTCACCTTGGTCGTAAAGCGTTCGGCCGTCGCAATCAAACAGCCATCATCATAGGGCATGTCGACGACGGTGGTGACGCCGCCGGCCGCGGCGCTGCGCGTCGACCAGACAAAATCCTCCTGGCCGGACTGGCTGCGGCTGTGGACTTGCGCGTCGATCGCGCCAGGCAACACCACGAAGCCATCGCCGCCATGCCGCTCACCGGCCGGCGCCGGGCCCGCCCCCACCATTTGCACCTTGCCGTCGCCGACCAATACATATCCGTTGTCGATGATGCGGTCGGGCAGAACAATCGTTCCGGTGAAGACTTGATCAACCATGGGTCACTCTGTCGTTGATTGTCTCGACGGCACCGGCACGGCGCCGCAAAACATGATCGCGATACCTGCGGGAACGTTAGACGATGCCGCGGGACACCCCTAACCCGTTTCGCCGAACTGGCCGATAGGAAAATCAAAACAGGGCCGATGGCAGGTACAGCCCGCAGGGGAGCCACGATTGTGACGCCGCAGTGATCCCCGATCGTTCCTCACACTCCAATCACAAACAAATCATCGGAGCCCTTATGGATGCCGGCCGAGTGATGGGCTAGGCCCACGCCTGTCGACGCTCCAATCTGCGGGTTTTGCCATGCTCCGTTCCGCGACCTTGTTCGCTCTTGCTCTGTCTACGGCCATCGGCCTGAGTTCGCTTGCCGCATCCGCCGCCTACGCGGACGAGCCGGCCTACGGGCCGGAGCTGCAGGGCTTCGAATATCCCTACACGGTGGCACGGTATCGCTTCAGCTCGCAGGGCCAGCAGCTGGAGATGGCGTATATGGATGTGAAGCCGTCGACGCCCAATGGCCGCACCGTGGTGCTGCTGCACGGCAAGAATTTCTGCGCCGCCACCTGGGACGGCTCGATCAAGGCGCTGACGGCGGCTGGTTATCGGGTGATCGCGGTCGACCAGATCGGGTTCTGCAAATCCAGCAAACCGGAACGCTACCAGTTCACCTTCCAGCAACTGGCTGGCAACACACGGGCACTGCTGGCCTCGCTCGGAATCGAACACTCGGTGATCATGGGCCATTCGACCGGCGGCATGCTGGCGATGCGCTACGCCCTGATGTATCCGGCCGCCGTCGACCAGCTTGTGCTGGTCGATCCGATCGGGCTCGAAGACTGGAAGGCGAAAGGCGTGCCGTGGCTCAGCCTCGATGGCTGGAATGAACGTGAAAAGAAGGTGACCGCCGACACCATTCGTGCCTACGAGCGGGCCACATATTATGCCGACACCTGGGATCCGTCGTACGAGCCGTGGGTGCAGATGCTGGCGGGGATGTATCGCGGCCCCGGCCGCGACGCCGTGGCATCGAGCTCGGCGCGGCTTTATGACATGATCGCGACGCAGCCGGTGTTCTACGAGTTTGAGCACATCGCCATGCCGGTGCTGCTGCTGGTCGGCGACAAGGACACCACCGCCATCGGCAAGGACACCGCCCCGCCGGCCATTCGCCCGACGCTCGGCAACTATCCCGTCCTCGGCAAGGAAGCCGCCAAGCGGTTTCCCCATGCCCAATTGATCGAATTCCCTGATCTCGGCCACTCCCCGCAAATCCAGGCGCCGGCACGCTTCCACGAGGCCGTGGTCGGCTGGCTGCAGCATCCGGAGGCCGGAGCGACTCTGACCAAATAACCCGCTCGGCATACGTGCGAGCGGCCTGTGAACCGTCACGCCAATTAAGGCACACCCCCGCTCCCTCGACACATTTCTTAACAAAGTGTCCAAACTGAACCGAACTTCGCGCCTTTAATCTGCTAGAGTGCGGATCTGCATTGGACCAGGGCAGCTTCGCCGCCTGCAGTGCAAACGGTGGACGCGTGGCTTTTGCAACGCTTCTGCGGCTGGAGGTCACCATGCGGCGCGTGTTCTGTGAACATCGATCGAGACCACCGTTGGCGGCCGCAAGCCCTCGGTCGCGGCGTCCCGATCTGGCCAGTCCTCGTCCGATCGCCGACCTCTGATGGTCATCGCATCGACCGGCAACTCCCGCTTCTATCATCGTGACGGCCCTTATGACCTTGCCACCGTTGTGCAGACGGCGGGCGGCAGCGCATTGCATCGCGATGTGTGGTTCAGCGGCGTCGCCCCCCTGCAGCACGCCTCCGCGCAGGAGGTCAGCTTCCTGGACAATCGGCGTTATGCGGCTACGCTGATGCAAACGCTGGCCGGCGCCGTGATCGTGCATCCGGATCTCGAACACAAGGTCCCTGGCACGACCACCGCGATCGTGACAAGCGAACCTTACGCGGCCTGGGCGCGCGTCGCAGCGCTGTTTCATCCCAGGCGACCGCCGAGTCCGGGGATTCACCCCTCGGCGATCATCTCCCCGCTGGCGGCCATCGATCGGACCGTTGAGATTGGCCCGCTGTCAGTTGTCGAGGATGGTGTCGAAATCGGGCCCGGTTGTCAGATCGGCACCGGCTGCATGATCGGCCAGGGCGTGGTGATCGGCCCCGATTGCCGGATCGGCGCCCAGACCAGCATCAGCCACTGCCTGATGGGCGCGCGGGTGCAAGTCTACCCCGGAGCCAAGATCGGCCAGGACGGCTTCGGCTTTGCCACCGTCGGCAGCGGGTTTCTGTCCGTCCCGCAACTCGGGATCGTCGTGATCGGGGACGATGTCGAGATCGGCGCCAACACGACCATCGATCGCGGATCGATACGCGACACCGTGATCGGCGCCGGCTCGCGCCTGGATAACCTCGTACAGATCGGTCACAACGTCACCATCGGTCGCTGCTGCGTCATCGCGGCCCAAGCTGGCATCGCGGGCTCGGTGACCATCGAGGATTTCGTCCAGATCGGCGGCCAGGCCGCCATCGCGGGCCATGTGCAGATCGGCCGCGGCGCCCGGATCGGCGCCCAGGCAGGCGTGATGTCAGACGTCCCGCCCGGGACCGCAATGGTCGGCACGCCGGCCCAGCCCCGCACCGAATTCTTCCGCCAGGTCGCAACGCTGAAAAAGATTACGCGGCGGCGCGACACCTGACGCACCGTCAGGCGAACGATTTATCGATGGTGATGACTCGATCCGCCGGGCGCAAGGCGCTGGGCTTTCGATTTTGGGGTGCTCGATTTCAGCGACGCGCCGGTTACGCGCTGTCGATGACGAGCGGCCACATTTCAATCCGCGGCGGCTCCGACAGGAGCTTGGCGAGCCGGCCGAGATCACCGGTCCCGTCCCACCATTCAAAATAGCGGACGCTGGCCTCGATGGTATCGAAGATATCGATGAAGAGAACCTTGGTCGGATCGTCTGCCTGGCGGACAACCCGTGCGGATCTGACGCCGCTGAAATTCCTGGTTTGCTTCAGCAGGTGTGGAATCTGATCCCGGCAGAAGGCATCGGCCTCCTTCGGCTTCAGGTCGATCGAAACAGTCACTGTGACGCCTTCGGTCATGCCGAACGTCTCCTTCTCACGGACATGTATCGCACTCAAAGGAAAACCTCCGGTGGGGCACCACCGGAGGTCTCTGGAGATCTACATGAAGATGGGGACTCCTTTTCTCGTCGTTGGCGTCAGAAGCTGCGCAGGATCTGGACCGATCCCGTGTAGAGGTTCTGATCCTTGAGCTGGAACGTGGTGCCAGCCGCATAGCCCGGAACCGAGGTGCCGGTGCTGGTGAATGTGCCGCTCAGGTGCTGATCGAGGCGCGTGTAGCTGAACTCAGCTGCGAGCGTCAGATCCTTCACCGGATTCCAGGCGGTGCGCGTGCCGATCTGGGCAACCCCGAGTGCGAAACTGCCGGACGCATTGGTCGTGCCGGTGCTCAGCCGACCGCCATTGGCCGCGGCGAGCAGAAGCGCATCGCCGGTCGAACCATAGGAGATGTGGCTGTACGATCCGAACACCGACGTACGCCAGGCCGGGTTCCAGTAGTGTTCGTAGAAGGCGCTGACATCCCAGGCGTCGCTCTTCTGAATGCCGGTGCCGTTGGCATAGACACCGTCGAGGACGTAGCCGAAGGCCAGACCACCGTCGCCGATCTTTGCCAGGCGGCCGGCGCCCGACGAATCCCAGGTGCCGCCGAAGGTGTACTTGGCAGCGCCATTGGCGAAGGTCGCCTCAACCTTCAAGCTGTCGCCCACGCCGGTCGGCAGGTTCTTCAGCTCGAAAGCGCCGGTGACGGCATAACCCCAGGTCGACTCGGGATGGCCGGTCGAGCTGTCCGTGGGTGTGTAGTAGGTGCCGTGCACTTCGTGCGCGGCGGCGGCGACATGCAGCGAACCCCAGGCCTGGTCGAGGCGCAGGTTGCCGACGATATCGGGAACGTGGTCGCCGGCCTGCGCATTGCCCTGGAAGGTGTTTGCAGTGGTGCCGTAACCGGTGGTCGCCGAACCGAATGGCCCGAGCAGCGCGTTGGTGCCGCCCAGCGAGGTGTTCACCACACCGGCCGAGCGATAGGGCTGCGCGTCTTCGAGCGAGACCGTCGCCGAAATGCCGCCGCCGAATTCCGCCGTATAAGCGAGTTGCGGAATACCGGTCGCGTTGAACGAGCCCGAGAAGAAGCCGGTCGAGCCGATCCACGGACGCGCCAGCGTCCACTGCGGATCGAACTGCGAAACCGCCTTACCGAAGGTGAAGCCTGCGAACTGGATGAAGAGGAAGTCGTTTTCGACAAAACCGCCCGAGATGTTCTCGCGGCCCTGCAGGTAGTCGAACAGGATGCTGGCGTAGGTGCGAACGACGCCGTATTCGGTTTGCGTGCGGGTGTCGACGAACAGGTTCAGGCGTTCGCGATTGGTGAAGAAGTTGCGGTTGTAGGAGTTCGCACCGCCGGTGCCGCCCTGATAGAACGGCACGCCGTACGAGGTACCGTTGAACGTGGTCGCGATGCGGATCGCGCCGCCGATGCGAATGCAGGTATCGGTGCCCGGGATATAATAGAAGCCCGCGCCGTAAAGCGAGCACACCTTCACATACTCGACTGCCTTCGCCTTGACGGGAAGATCAGCCGCGTGCGCACCGGTCAGCGCGACGAAACCCGCCGCGGTGCCGAGCACAGCGCTCTTAATGACTTTCATGTAAAACCTCCAAGTTGGGTTAAGGCATGGAGTGCGGCGACGCGCATGCGTCGACAAGCATCCAAACCCATGAACGAGTCGGCGGTCTCGCAACTTCCGTTTTTGCTTCGGGCGTTACCACGCGACAGGACGACTTGAAGGGGCCCCCTTCCAGCGCTTAATCATGTTAGGCAACATGATTATTCAACTCAATTGGGGAACGGGGCGCGAGATGAACTCTCGTGACGGATGTAGCACGCTGGACACAGCGCTGTCGCAGATCGTCGCGAATTCTGGATGATGCATATCATCCATTCCGAATCCGTCCAGCTGCCGGCGTTTTGAGCAAAAAACCTTCGCATCCAGCAGAATTCTTTTAACCGAACGTTGTTTCTTGAAACAATATTACGATCATATTGTAAAATTACGATTGTACTGGCAAAACGGAAACCGGCCCCACCACCGTGGCGATTGCTGCGCTGGGCATTCTACCGATGTCGGGCGGTCGATCTCGATCTGGCGCAGAGCAGGCATGCTTGCGGATGAGCCGCCTCGGCCGCAGATTCCGGCGTCAGGGGCTGGAAGAACGAGCGCAATCCGACTCGGCGACATCCGGTGCCGGCTGAATATAGTCCCGGTGAATCGCAACGACCGTCCGCGATCCGTCCCAAAGAACCCTCACGCTGTTAGGATAGCGCCCGCTGCCGCCACCAACCACCGTGCCCTGGATACTCGCATATCTTGGATGTCGGATACTGCCGAGTTCGCTGCTGCAAACCCGGTCGCCTTTGGCGAAAGAAAATGGACTGCCTCCGGCGCCATCACTGCGCGATGGAGCCCTCGACGACTTGATATTGCTCTCACTCACCACCGGAACGTCCCAGCGACCCCTGCTTTCGCTAAGTGAGAACTGGAGTCGTCCGCCGCAAGAAGCGTGACGCAAAATCCTGCGGCATTTTCCAATCGCTCCCAAGCCAGCAGCGAACACATGACTCCATCTTCTGGCTTCACCTGCAAAGCGCGGCCATTGCAGGCGCGACGGCACCGGCCCGAACGATCAGGATCGTGACCAGTCCGACGGTGGCCGCTTCGAGGAGGATACAAATCTGCTGAAAGCCCCGCGCCGCGTTTCGCCGAACCCAGCATCAACAGCTGAATCAGCAGCCCCGGGGGCATCCGGACGGACCTCCGCGGGCCGGCCGCAGCGCCATCATGACGCTCGTCATAATTATAGATTGTTGCCCCGATCCGGTGATTCCAATGTAGCATCGAGTCCCGTCCGGCAATGAGGTGAGCGTGAAAGTCACCAAGGCGCAAAACGCGGCCCATCATCGCGCGATCATCGACGCGGCGTCCCGCCTGTTCCGCGAACGCGGCTTCGACGATGTCAGCGTGATCGATATCATGAAGGAAGCCGGGCTGACGCATGGGGCATTTTACGGGCACTTTGCTTCCAAGGCGGAGCTTGCCGCCGAAGCCTGCCGACTGGCTTTCGAGGAAAGCCTTGCCGAATGGACCGACGACACGTCGCTGAGCCGGTCCCTCGACCTCTACTTGTCCACGGCCCATCGCGACAAGGCCGGCAGTGGCTGCCCGATGGCCTCCTTCGTGTCGAAGGTCGGAAACCAGGACAGGATCGTCAAACGCCAGTTTTCCAGCGGCGTCTCCGGTTATGTCGAAAGAGTCACGGGTCAGTTGATCGCGAACGGCGTCAAGAAGCCGCAGGCGAGAAAACAGGCGGTTGCCATCGTCTCCACCATGATCGGCGGCATGGCACTGGCGCGATCCATCTCGGCGACCGATCGTCAGCTCTCCTCGGAACTCCTGGCAGGCTCCCGAGCAGCCATCAAGGCGCAGTTCGGCGTTTGAGACAAATTCTTGCGGCCAGGTCGATCTCCTTGCGGTCAAGTCCATTGCGCGCCGGCCGCGCATCTCGCCGGCAGCGATGGAGTGCAAGAAACGTCTGATCGGATTGACTAAATCTGGCTGGGGCGGGAGGATTCGAACCTCCGTATGGTGGAATCAAAATCCACTGCCTTACCACTTGGCGACGCCCCAACGCGCCCGGGGGCGGCGGGGCTTGGGCCGCGCAGTTATCCTCAGGCCCCGTGGGTGTATAGCGGGAAATCGGCCATTTCAAGCGTGTGATCGCCGGTTTTACCGCTCGAACGTGGCCGTTTCCGCCTGTCCACGGCGCGGCGCCCGCCATTGTCGGACAGACCGGCGCGGCAACCGTTGCCAACGGCCGGCCAAGGGCGGCTTTTGTTTGATGCGGCCCCGTCGTCATGGCAATTTGCGGGCAATCGCGGGATTACCGCGCCCGACCTTATTATTAAGGGCGCGTTGTCCCGATAATGACACGACAAGCGCCGGCCATCGCGCCGTGCACCAGGAGAGAACACGCCGATGACGTACCGCGCACCGATCAACGACATGCTTTTGGCGCTCAACCATGGGGCGGGCCTCGCGGCGGCGGTCAAAGGCGGCCACTACGGCGATTTTGATGGCGACATCACCGCGGCCATTCTCGAGGAAGCCGGCCGGTTCGCAAGCGATGTCCTGGCCCCCCTCAACCGCGAGGGCGACAAGGCCGGAATCAAGCTCAGCGACGGAAGCGTCACCACGGCCCCTGGCTGGCCCGATGCCTACCGCCGCTGGACCGAGGCCGGCTGGAACGCGGTATCCGGCTCCGAGGCATGGGGCGGCCAGGGCCTGCCGCTGGTGATCAATGCCGCCTGCACTGAAATCTGGAGCGCATCCAACATCGCCTTTGGTCTGTGTCCCCTGCTCACCGCAAGCGCCATCGAGGCATTGGAGGCCCACGGCAGCGAGGAGCTGAAAAAGATCTACCTCGAAAAACTGATTTCGGGCGAGTGGACCGGCACCATGCAATTGACCGAGCCACAGGCCGGCTCCGACGTCGGCGCGTTGCGCAGCAAAGCCGAGCGCGCAGGCGACGGCAGCTATCGCCTGAGCGGCACCAAGATCTTCATCACCTATGGCGACCACGATATGACCGACAATATCGTGCACTTCGTGCTGGCACGCCTGCCGGACGCGCCGGCCGGCACCAAGGGCATCTCGCTGTTTCTGGTGCCGAAGTTTCTTGTCAATGCCGACGGCTCGCTCGGCGCGCGCAACGACATCTACGCCAGCGGCGTCGAACACAAGCTCGGCATGCACGCCTCGCCGACCTGCACCATGACCATGGGCGACAAGGGCGGCGCGATCGGTTACCTGATCGGCGAGGAAAACCGCGGCATGCTCTGCATGTTCACCATGATGAACCAGGCGCGCCTCGGCGTCGGCCTGGAGGGCGTCGGCATCGCGGACCGCGCCTATCAGCAGGCGCTGGCCTTCTCGCACGAACGCCGCCAGGGCAAGGCCGTCGGCAGCAAGACTGGATCCGACCCGATTTTCGTTCATCCCGACGTCAAGCGGATGCTGATGCAGATGCGCGCCCTCACCGCCGCGGCCCGCACGATTTGTTATGCCACCGCAGTCGCCATCGACGTGTCTCAGCGCGCGAGCGATGCCAAGGTACGCGAGGCGGCGGCAGCCCGCGCCGCGCTACTGACCCCGATCGCCAAGGCCTTTTCCACCGACATCGGCAACGAGGTCACATCGCTCGGCGTGCAGATCCACGGTGGCATGGGCTTCATCGAGGAAACCGGCGCGGCGCAGCACTATCGCGATGCCCGCATCACCTCGATTTACGAGGGCACCAACGGCATCCAGTCGATCGACCTCGTCACCCGCAAGCTCGCGGCCCAGAGCGGCGCGTCGGTCTGGGCGCTGATGGACGAACTCTCTGAGATCGTCAAGCAAGTCGAGCAGTCCAACGATCCGGCGTTCGGCACCGCCGGAACCAAATTGCGCGATGCGCTGGGCTCGCTCGATCGTGCCAGCCGCTGGCTTTTGGAGCGCGTGACGTCGGCACCGAACGACGCGCTTGCGGGCGCGACGCCCTATCTGCGGCTGTTCAGCTCGACCCTGGGCGGCTGCATGCTGGCCAAGGAGGCACTCGCTGCACGCAGCGACGGTCAGGACCAGCGCTATGCCACGCTTGCGCGCTTCTTTGCGGAGAACGTGACGGTGCAATCCAGTGGGCTGGAACGCATGGTGATCGACAGCGCTGATGCGGTGAACGGCGCCGACGCGGTCCTGACAGCGTAATTGGCAGACGCTCCTTATGCACACCCTGTCCGGGATTGGCAGTGGCCAATCCCGGCCTCTTGGCCGAAGATGGGGCTGATGCGAAGGAGTTGACGTTCATACCGAGATGTTAAGCTAGCCCTTTCTGGAATGATTGGATGGATGATGGCCGAGCATATCATTGTCACCGACGAAGGCTCGGCCAGGATCATCAGGCTGCGACGGCCGGAAAAGAAGAATGCCCTGACGCGGGAGATGTTCGGCGCCATGAGCCGCGCGATCGACACCGCACAGAACAACCCGACGATCCGCTGCCTGATCATCACCGGCGGTTCCGGTGTGTTCACGGCCGGCAACGATCTCGAAGACTTCGTCGAAGCGAGTCAGGGCAAGATCGAACGCCTGGACGAATCTCTGAAGTTCCTGCATTCGATTGTTCAGAACAGCAAGCCGATCATCGCAGCAGTCGACGGCATGGCGATCGGAATGGGAACGATCCTGCTGTTCCACTGTGACTATGTTCTCGCCAGCACGACGGCGACTTTCTCGACTCCGCTGATACGGTTCGGGCTACCCCCGGAGGGCGCGTCCAGCCTGTTAATGCCGCTGGGCATGGGCCACCACCGCGCCTTCGCGATGCTGGCAATGGGGCGCACCCTGGACGCCTACGAGGCGCAGACTGCCGGATTTGTCAACGTCGTGGTCGCCGCCGGTCACGTCGAGACCGAGGCCAAGAAGGCTGCCCGCGAGATCTGCGCGCTGTCGCCGGAAGCGGTGGCAATTACCCGGAAACTGCTTAAACTACCGCCCGACGAAATGGTGCGCCGGATCGAGCACGAAGGTCATATGTTCGGCGAGCGGATGCGAACGGATGAAGCGATCGCCGCTTTCGACGCCTTCTTCGCCCGCAAGAAAGGCTGATGCCTTCCTCGTTTCGGTTCAGCCGAAGCCATGGCACTCGAATGACTGGCACTCGAATGACTGGCACGGGAACGACTGACAAGGGAACGATCCACTGATGTCCACGCTTTTGGTTACGCATTCCGCCTGTCTCGAGCACCTTGTGCCGCAAGGCCATCCGGAGCGCCCGGACCGGATGCGCGCCATCGAACAGGCACTGTCACCGGACAAGTTCAATGCGCTAAAGCGGCTCGAGGCTCCGATGGGATCCCTCGACCACGTCGCGCTGTGCCACAACGAGCATTACGTCAACGAATTGCACCACATTGCTCCATCCGAAGGGCTCGTCTACATCGACGGCGACACCTCGATGTCTCCGGGGACCTGGGAGGCCGCGCTTCGCTGCGTCGGCGGCGCGATTGCCGCAACCGATGCGGTCGTGACCGGCCGGGCGTCGAACGCGTTCGTGGCGACACGCCCGCCCGGACACCATGCCGAGGTCAGCAAGCCGATGGGCTTCTGCTTTTTCGACCATGCCGCGATTGCGGCACGATACGCCCAGCGCAAGCACGGCATCGGCCGCGTCGCCGTGGTCGACTTCGATGTTCACCATGGCAACGGCACCCAGGACATCTTCTGGTCGGATCCGACGGTGATGTATTGCTCGACCCATGAGATGCCGCTGTTTCCAGGCACCGGCGCAGCCTCGGAACGGGGCGAGCATGATACCATCGTCAACGCACCGCTGCGGTCCGGTGACGGCGGCGAAAAATTCCGCGAGGCCTTCAACGCGCTGATCCTGCCGCAGTTGAAAACGTTTGCACCGGAACTGATCGTGGTGTCCGCCGGGTTCGATGCCCACTGGCGCGACCCGCTGGCCAATATCCAGTTGCAGGAAAGCGACTACACATGGGTTACACAGCGGCTGATGGACCTCGCCTCCGAAACCGCCGGGGGGCGAATTGTGTCGGTGCTCGAGGGAGGGTATGACCTTCAGGGTCTGAAGGATTCGGTAAATGCGCACGTCACCACGTTGATGGGCGCGTAAATACGCTCCCAAGAGCGCGATTAAATCCGAAACGAAGATGAACGGCTTCAAGGAACCCGGCAAGGAACCTGGTATGGCAGAGAATATCAGTGCGGATGTCAAACGATTGAGCTTCGAGCGTGCGATCGAGGAACTCGAATCAATCGTGAAGCGCCTTGAGGAAGGCAAAGTGCCGCTCGAGGAGTCCGTTGCGATCTACGAACGCGGTGAAGCCCTCAAGCGACGCTGCGAGGAACTTCTGCGCCAAGCCGAAGCGCGGGTCGACAAGATCACCACCGACGGGGCCGGCCAGGTGGCCGGCACGGAACCACTGGACGTTCAATAGCCGCCCCTCTCCGCAGAAGGACCACCGCATCCTGCCCGGACCGCGGCACACCTCATAATCAAGCAGCCCGCCGCCACTCCGAGGACCTGCGTGCGAGTTAAACGTCGCCATATCATCTACGTGCAAGGCTATGATCCCCGCGGTCTGGCACAATATTATCGCATGTTCCGAACCGAGCTGCGGAAGTTCACGGCCGTCTCCGGCGTGACATCCACGGTGAGCCGCCCGGTGTCCGATGCCGCCAACTCGACCGCGACGTGGACCATCGACAGCAAGGGCCCCGACTGGGACACCAGCACACGATATGACTTCCTGCGCTGGGAAGACCTGATCAAGCCGGATCTGGAATGGCCGATCTGGCGCATCGTCATGCATGCGCTCGCTGTTTATTGGTGCCTGTTCATCACCGGCACGCTGAGCAAATTCCGCAAGGCGCATTGGCGTTTTGCTTCGTTCATCAGCTATCCGGAATTCATGCTGGCCATCGAGGCGCTGGTCTCCCTGGCCATTGCGTTGTTGTTTGAAAAGGGCTTGCGGCTGGCCGGCCTGCCCGTTCTGATGTCGGTTGTTGCTGCCGCCGCATTGTTTGTCGCCGTGCTGGGATCGCTGCTCAAGTTCCTCGAAAGCAGGACCTACGTGCTCTATCTGATGGCCGACACGATCTTCACCTGGCAGTTCGCCCATCGCAAGCGGCCGGAATGGGATCAGCGCATCGCCCAGTTTTCCCGATACCTGGTAGCGACGGTTCACAGCAGCGATGCCGATGAGATCGTCATCGTCGGCCACAGCTCCGGCTCGTTCCTCGGACTTGAAATTCTGTCACGGGCGCTGGAGATCGATCCCGATCTCGGACGGCATGGACCACGCCTGATGCTGCTCACGGTCGGAGGCAACCTTCCGATCGTCGGCTTCCTGCCGGTGTCGCACGAATTCCGCGACCGCCTCAAGCGTCTTGCGGTCGAACCTTCGATCGACTGGGTCGATTGCCAGTCGCGCAAGGACGTCATGAATTTCTATCCGTTCGACCACGTCACCGGTCACGGCATTGATGTCGGCGCGGCAAAACGTAATCCCAAGATCATGACGGTGCGTTTTCGCGATATCATTGCTCCCGAAAACTACAAGGCGTTCCGCCGCCATTTCTTCCGCATTCACTTTCAATTCGTGATGGCGAACGAACAGCCGAATGCCTACGACTTCTTCATGATGGTGTGCGGACCTGTCAGCCTGCGCGATCGCGCCGACCATCCTGCTGCGGCTCTTGCCATCGCCGTCGGCGACAGCGATGTGCGTCGCGATGCATGGCGGCAACTGGAAGCAACGTCGGCCAATGTCGCCACCCCGAACTGCGACACGCCCTGACAACCTCTGCAGGTCTGCAAGCCTGCCATGCCATTTTGACGCACTCGGCGACCGAGATTGTTTAAGCTTGAAAAAATCCGCCGGCTCCGTGCGGGCGGGCCGAGGAACTTGGCTATCTGCCCGAATTTGAACCATTTTCGGCCTAGAACAGACCTATACGGGCGCTCCTGGGAACCGAATTCCCGCCCGGCCAGATTGGCATGTTTCCAAATATTGGTATAAGCCTCTGGATCATCTTGCCATTTCGAGATTTGTCATGGGTCACCAGGCCCCTCATGACCTTAAGGAAGGCCACCCATTGTCCATGTCCAATTCAACGAACAGCTCAACCCCTCTCCTCGACCGTATCAACACGCCCGATGAACTGCGGCGTCTGAAGCCGGAGCAGTTGCGTCAGGTTGCCGACGAATTGCGCCACGAGACGATCAGCGCGGTGTCGGTGACCGGTGGCCATCTCGGCGCCGGTCTCGGCGTCGTCGAACTAACGGTCGCTCTGCATTACGTCTTCAACACGCCAAAGGATCGCGTGATCTGGGACGTGGGCCATCAGGCCTACCCGCACAAGATCCTCACCGGCCGTCGCGACCGCATTCGCACGCTCCGCACCGGCGGTGGCCTGTCCGGTTTCACCAAGCGTTCCGAGAGCGAGTACGATCCGTTCGGCGCGGCACATTCGTCGACCTCGATTTCCGCCGGTCTCGGCATGGCCGTGGCGCGCGACCTGTCACACGGCAAGAACAACGTCGTCGCCGTGATCGGCGATGGTTCGATGTCGGCCGGCATGGCCTATGAAGCCATGAACAATGCCGGCGCGATGAACTCTCGGCTGGTCGTCATCCTCAACGACAACGACATGTCGATTGCGCCGCCGGTCGGCGCGATGTCGGCGTACCTGGCGCGGCTGATTTCCGGCCACACCTACCAGTCGATCCGCGAAATCGCGAAGAACATTGCCCACAAGCTGCCGAAGTTCTTCGAGGAGCGCGCCATGCGCGCCGAGGAATACGCGCGCGGCATGGTGACGGGCGGAACGCTGTTCGAGGAGCTTGGCTTCTTCTACGTCGGCCCCATCGACGGGCACAATCTCGACCACCTGTTGCCGGTACTGCAGAACGTGCGCGACGCCAAGAACGGCCCGATCCTGGTTCACGTCATCACCCAAAAGGGCAAGGGCTACGCCCCGGCTGAAGCCTCTGCCGACAAGTATCACGGCGTGGTCAAGTTCGACGTTGCCACCGGCACCCAGGCCAAGGCGCCGCCAGGCCCGCCCGCCTATCAGAACGTCTTCGCCGACCAGCTGATCAAGGACGCCGAGCACGATCCGCGGATCGTCGCGATCACCGCAGCCATGCCCTCGGGCACCGGCGTCGATCGCTTCGCCAGGGCCTATCCGGACCGCACTTTCGACGTCGGCATCGCCGAGCAGCATGCGGTGACCTTCGCCGCCGGGCTCGCAGCCGAAGGCTACAAGCCGTTCTGCGCGATCTATTCCACCTTCCTGCAGCGTGGCTACGATCAGGTCGTCCACGACGTCGCGATCCAGGGCCTGCCGGTCCGCTTCGCCATCGATCGTGCCGGCCTGGTCGGCGCCGACGGCGCGACCCATGCGGGATCTTTCGACAACGCCTATCTGGGCTGCCTGCCGGGCTTCGTCATCATGGCGGCTGCGGATGAAGCTGACCTCGTCCACATGGTGGCGACGCAGGTCGCCATCAACGACGCGCCAAGCGCGCTGCGCTATCCGCGCGGCGAAGGCCGCGGCGTGGAGATGCCGGAATTCGGCGTGCCGCTCGAGATCGGCAAGGGCCGCGTGCTGCGCGAAGGCAACAAGATTGCACTGCTGTCGTTCGGCACCCGGCTCGGCGAAGCCCTGAAAGCCGCCGACGAGCTCGACGCCCATGGCCTCTCGACCACAGTCGCCGACGCCCGTTTCATGAAGCCGCTGGACATCGATCTCGTGCTGCAGCTGGCACGCGAGCATCAGGTCCTGATCACCGTCGAGGAAGGCTCGATCGGCGGCTTCGGCTCGCATGTGCTGCAGGCACTGTCGGACCACGGCATGATGGACAACGGGCTGCGCGTCCGCAGCATGGTGCTGCCGGACGATTTCCTGGATCACGATACGCCCGCGGCGATGTATGCCAAGGCCGGCCTCGACGCGAAGGCGATCGTGGCCAAGGCATTTGAAGCCCTGGGCAAGGACATGAAGGCCGAGACCGTCAAGCTGGCCTGAGCGTCGACTTCAGGACAGGCGAATGCCAGAGCGGCAACGGGCAGACCTCTTGCTGGTGGAACGAGGTCTGTTCGAAAGCCGGGCGCGGGCGCAGGCTGCAATCCAGGCCGGCCTCGTCACGGCGAACGGGCGGACCGTCGTCAAACCATCCGACCTGGTTGCCCGTGATGCCAGCCTGGAGGCGGCACAGCCCCACCCCTGGGTCTCGCGTGGCGGTATCAAGCTCGCCGGAGCGCTTGAGCACTATCCGATCCCCATCGACGACCATGTGTGCCTCGATGTCGGCGCCTCGACCGGCGGTTTCACCGATGTGCTGCTCGCCCGCGGCGCGCGGCTGGTTTATGCGATCGATGTCGGCCATGGCCAGCTGCATCCGAGTTTGCAGGGACATACCCGCGTTCGTTCAATGGAAAACACCGACATTCGCAGCCTCGCACCCGATCACTTTTCGCAGCAACCGGACGTCGTGGTAATCGATGCGAGTTTCATCTCCCTGAAGCATGTCCTGCCGGCCGCGCTGTCATTGGCCGCAACGCCGACGTACCTGCTCGCCCTGATCAAACCGCAGTTTGAGGCCGAGCGTCGTCATTCCAAGAAGGGCATCATCCGTGATACGACGGTGCACGAAGCGATTTGCCGCGATGTCGCCGATTTTGCCCGCTCGCTCGGGTGTGACGAGATCACGGTTTTTCCCTCGTCCATCACCGGCGGCGACGGCAATCACGAGTTCTTCATCGGGGCGCACCGTGGCTGAAACGATCCTGATCGATCATGTTGGCCATCGCGGCGACGGTGTTGCCGTCGCGAATGGAGAAACGATCTTTGTTCCCCGTGCGCTTGCCGGCGAGACAGTGGAGATCGAGCCGATGGCTGGTCACCCTGATCGCCGCCGCCTGCTCAGCGTCGCGCGTTCTAGCGCGGATCGGATCGCGCCGTTCTGTTCGCACTTTGGCAGTTGCGGCGGCTGTGCGATCCAGCACTGGCAACCCGCCGCTTACAAGGCCTGGAAGCGCCAATTGGTGGTGGACACCCTGCGTCAGGCCGGCCTTGACTGTACAGTCAACGAACTCGTCGACGCGCATGGCGCAGGCCGCCGCCGCCTGGTCGCCCACGCGTGCCGTGGTGGCCAGGACGGCCTCCGCGTCGGCTTCGCCGCCAGCGGCAGCCATGAGATTGTTGCGATCGACCGATGTCCAATTCTCATCCCGGAGCTCCACGGTGCATTCGACGTGGCGCGGGCGCTCGCCGGCGCGCTGGGGGCGGTCGGCAAACCGCTCGATGTTCAGGTCACCGCCACCTCAAACGGCATGGATATCGATATCCGCGGCTCGGGGCCTCTTGCGGCACATGCCTTGATGGATCTGTCAGCGATTGCCGCGCGCCATCACGTGGCCCGTGTGACCCGGCATGGCGAACTGGTGGTGATGCACGCGGGCCCAGTTGTCCGCATGGGGCACGCCGATGTCACTCTGCCGCCAGGCTCCTTCCTGCAGGCGACCGCGGCGGGAGAAGAAGCCCTCGCCGCGCTTGTCGTGACCCAGTGCAAGGGGGCGAAGCACGTGGCCGATCTATTTTGTGGTGTCGGTCCGTTTTCGCTCAGACTTGCGGAACGAACCCGGGTCACGGCGTGCGACAGCGACGAGGGCGCGGTGACGGCGCTGCAGAAGGCGGCGCCGGCCACGCGCGGCCTGAAGCCGGTGAAGGCCTCGGTCCGCGATCTGTTTCGCCGGCCGCTGGTGCCTCAGGAGCTGCGCGACTTCGACGCGATCGTATTCGATCCGCCGCGCCAAGGCGCGCAAGCCCAGGTGAAACAGCTCGCGGTCAGTAAGGTGCCCGTCATCGTCGCGGTGTCCTGCAACGTGGCGACGTTTGCACGCGATGCGAGGACCCTGATCGACGGCGGTTACCGATGCGAGAGCGTGACGCCGGTCGATCAGTTTCGGCATACACCGCACGTGGAACTGGTGGCGCATTTTACGCGATAGCCCCCCGCTCAACGAAGGGCGTTATCGCCCCCAGCGATCCTGCCAGATCTGCTCACCGATCATGCAGGTGATCCGCGGCGCGTTGGCCGCGGCGGGGACGACAGGCCGATCCGGGACACGATTGGCCACTTCGAGGGTCAGTTTGGTGCGGATCGCTTCCTTGAATTTCTCACGTGTCTTGATCGGCACCACGAATGATCCGGCGCCCCCGATCACGCAGTCCTCATAGTAGAAATCAAGATTTTCGATATCCATGGTCGAGTAGGACGGCTCCTTCAGCATGATTGGCAGGCCGTTGATGGTGATGCCCTTATCCAGGGCGGCATCGCGCGCGATCGTGACCGGCGAGCCGTTGTTGTTCGGACCATCGCCGGAGATATCGATGACCCGCCGCAAGCCGCGATACCCGCTATCGTCGAACAGCGGCACGGCAAAATTAATCGCGCCGGAAATCGAGGTGCGGGACGCACGGCGCAGCGGCGCCTTGAGAATTTCCTCAGCCACCGCATCCGCGGATTCCGGACCGTCGATGACGCGCCACGGAATGACGATCTTCTGATCGTTGGAAGCCGCCCACTCGAAATAGGTGACGACCACCTTGCCGTTCGGCCCGATCTTCAGCGCCTGCAGGAACTCCTTGGATGTGATGGCTTGCGCATAACCTTCACGCTGCAGCGCCAGCTCATCCATGTCCATCGAGTAGGATACATCCACCGCCAGGATCAATTCGACGTCGACTGAGGGGAGATCGGCAGCCTTGTCGGCCAGCTTCCCGGCATTCGGGGCCGCGACGCTTGCGACATCCGCACTCATGATCGCACTTGCGATCAAGGCAGCTCCGATCGAGACACACCAACGCATCGTGGCCCTCCCGTCGTTCACGACGGGATGCTTACACGCCGCAAGACAACGGAGAAGCAACATTCGCGTGGGCGAGGTTTGTCCCAGCTGGTCGATGAAGTGATTTATATCTACTCAGAACAGTAATTAGTTACCATCAACACTTAACTGATTTACAAACAATTCATTCAAATTGCTCACAATTTGGGCGCGACCCTGATGCTTTGGGGAGCGGTGGAACCGACGGCCGGTATGATCCGGCAAGCGCCCCACATGAAGGCCGATCGATCCCAGACGCCCTCCCGCGAAGCCAGCCGGTTCGACTGGAAATTGCTGCCAAAGTCCCGCGCCGGTCGCGCGCCATTTGAAACGTTCGGCCCGAGCGGCCCGAGCGAGACGTCAGAATGACGAAGGACGCCGATAATGTTTTCCAAGCTGTCGATCCGGGCCAAAATCATTGCCGTCGTCTCCTTTCTGTTCGTCGCGATGACATTCATGGGCCTCTTCGCCTTCGTTCAGTTGCGGGCGATCAACCAATCGGCCCAGGAAATTCAAACCAACTGGCTTCCGAGCGTGCGCTGGCTGAGTGAACTGCGCATCCAGTCGTCGCGCTACCGCGCAATCCTGCGCGATCATCTGCTGATCACGGACGCCAAGGCCAAGGCAAGCATCGACAAGGCGCTGGACGACCGGGTCCGAGAATACGACCGCGCCACCGTCAAGTATCAGGGGCTGGTCAGCTCTCCGGAAGAGACCGCGCTGTTCGGCGAGCTCAGCAAGCTGTGGCAGGACTATCGCAACGCCGCCAACGAGGTGATCGAATTGTCCAGAAAGGGCGATGTCGCGCAGGCCATCATCGTCAACACCGAAAAGGCCACCCCGCCCGGTCGCGCAATGGATACCGCACTGGCCAAGCTTGTGGCGCTGAACGACAACGGCGCGGAAGTTGCCGGCAACAAGGCGAACAGCGACTATGCGTTCTCCATTCGTGTGCTGCTGGTCACGCTCGCCATCGCGATCTCGCTGAGCCTGTGGGCCGCGATCTATCTGGTCCGCGATATCACCCGCGGCATCGGGTCGGTGATCAAACCGATGGAAATGCTCGCGGACGGAGACCTGACCGCCGAGGTACTGCATCAGGGCGAGCGGACGGAGATCGGTCAGATCGCAGACAAGATTCAGGTATTCAAGGACGCGCTGATCGCCAAGCGCGCCTCCGACGCGGCGGCGGCGGAAGACGCTGCGTTGAAAGTGAGCCGCGCCCAGAAGATCGATCAGGTCACCCGCGGTTTCGAAGCGATGATCGGCGATATGGTTCAGTCGCTGTCCGCAGCCTCGACCGAACTCGAGGCATCCGCCGGAACCCTGACCCACACCTCCGACATCACCCAGCGCCTGTCCGGCTCGGCGGCATCCGCATCACAGGAGGTGTCGGAAAACGTCCAGTCGGTCGCCGGCGCGACCGAGGAGATCACCTCGTCGGTCAAGGAAATCGGCCGCCAGGTGCAGGAGGCCAGCCGGGTGGCCGGTGACGCAGTCCGCCAGGCCGAGCAGACCGACGCCAGCATCATGGAACTGTCCCACGCAGCCAACCGCATCGGCGACGTGGTCAAACTGATCACGGCGGTCGCCGAACAGACCAACCTTCTGGCGCTCAATGCAACCATCGAAGCCGCTCGCGCCGGTGAAGCCGGGCGCGGTTTCGCGGTCGTGGCTTCGGAGGTCAAGGCCCTGGCGTCACAGACCGCCAAGGCAACCGACGAGATCACGGCTCAGATCGACGGCATGCAATCAGCGACCAAACTATCCGTCGACAACATCAAGAAGATCGGTGGCACGATCAGCCTGATTGCGGAAATCTCGGCAACGATCGCAGCCGCGGTGGAGGAACAGGGCGCGGCGACCCACGAAATCGCCCGCAATGTGCAAAGCTCTGCGCAGCTCAGCGTTCAGGTGGCCAACGACGTCAGCGAAGTCAGCCGCGGCACCGGTGAAACCGGATCGGCGTCGAGCCAGGTGCTGTCGGCGGCGCAATCGCTGTCGGTGGAAAGCACTCGCCTCAAGACCGAGGTCGACAAATTCCTTGAAGCTGTACGGGCGGCGTAAACACCGCCACGGTTGTATCGAACCCGTCTTGCAGCTCCGGCAGGCATCGCGCCGATGTCGGCGGCACAAAATTTGCCGCCGGTATGTCAATGCTGTTTACCAAGATTTTAGCTAATTGATTAACACTCCGCCTCGCGGATGAGGAAGCTGCCGGCTTCAGAATTCGATTGGAATGCCAATCCCACCAACTCGCGACGCTCAGCCGCCGGATGGATACATCCGGCTGCCAACGGGTCAGAATGACCTCAAGGATCCCTTCCATGCTCTCCAAGCTCTCCATCCGCGCCAAGATGACCGCGGTCATCGGCGTTCTGCTGATCATCATCGCGCTCATGGGTGCCTTCTCGCTCAGACAGATGCAGACCATCAATGCCAGCACCGTGGATATTCAGACGAACTGGCTTCCGAGCGTAAGAGTTCTGGGAGAGCTTCGTGCGAACACGATCACATATCGTGTCGTTGTCCGCTCACACATCCTGGCGACGGACGAGGCCAGCAAGACCGCTCAGGCCAAACTCCTGGCGAGCGTCGCTGAAAACATCGATAAGAACCGCAAGACATATGAGCCGATGATCGCCTCAGCGGATGAGCGGGCCATCTACAATGAGTTCGTCCAGCTCTGGACGTCTTATGTCGGCGAGGTGGCCGGCCTCCTTGTCGCCTCCCAGAAAGAAGAGTTCGCCGTTGCCCGGGACCTGAATGCGAACAAGGTCAACCCGATCGGCCTGAAGGCGGATGAAGTTCTGAAGAAGGATATCGACCTGAACAACAGCGGTGCCGATGCGGCGGCGGCGGAATCGGCCAGTTCGTTCGCGCTCGCCCTCAAAATGGTCATCGGAATTCTCGTAGCCTCAATCTTAATCGGTGTCGCCATCGGCTTCTATCTCATCCGTGACGTCTCCCGCGGCATTGCCTCGATCGTCACTCCGATGAGCGCTCTCGGCGCCGGCGACCTGTCGGCCGAGGTGCCGCATCAGGGTGAACGGACCGAGATCGGCCAGATGGCCGATGCACTCCAGGTCTTCAAGGACGCATTGATCGCCAAGCGCGCGGCGGACGCCGCGGCTGCTGCGGACGCCGAGGCGAAAATCGCCCGGGGCCAGCGGGTCGACGGCATCACCCGGCAGTTCGAAAGCCTGATCGGCGAACTGGTCGGCTCGTTGTCGTCCTCGTCGACCGAACTGGAAGCCGCCGCCGATACGCTGACGACCACGGCGGAATCCACCGGCAAGATCTCGAGCGAGGCCGCACGGGCGTCCGAAGAGGTTTCCAGCAACGTTCAATCTGTCGCAAGCGCCACCGAGGAAATCACCTCCTCGGTGCAGGAAATCAGCCGCCAGGTGCAGGAAGCAAGCCGCGTGGCCGGCGAAGCGGTCAAGCAGGCGCAGAAGACCAACAGCAGCATCACGGAACTGACCGCCGCGGCATCGCGCATCGGCGACGTCGTGAAATTGATCAGCGCGGTCGCGGAACAGACCAATCTGCTTGCGCTCAATGCCACCATCGAGGCAGCCCGAGCCGGCGATGCCGGGCGCGGGTTCGCCGTTGTTGCCTCCGAGGTCAAGGCCCTGGCGGCGCAGACATCGAAAGCCACCGAGGAAATCAGCCAGCAGATTGGCGGCATTCAATCCGCGACGGAGCTTTCGGTGCAAACCATCAAGGAGGTGGGAGCGACGATCGACTTGATCTCGGAGATCTCCTCCACCATCGCAGCCGCAGTCGAGGAGCAAGGTGCGGCCACCCAGGAAATCTCCCGCAACATCCAGCACGCCGCCCAGCGTAGCAACAGCCTCTCCGGCAACATCAACGATGTCAGCCGCGGCGCCGGAGAAACCGGCTCCGCATCGAGCCAGGTGCTGTCGTCGGCCCAGATGCTGGCGGCCGACAGCAGTCGGCTCAAGGTCGAGGTCGAGAAGTTCTTGACCAACGTGCGCGCTGCCTGATCCGCCGCTCGATATCTACCACGGAAATCTCCCGGCGGCTCATCGAGCCGCCGGTTTCGTTCTTGGACCTGCCGCAACCTTGCGCCGTCCTCCGCCGATCAGCCGCAGATATCGACCCGCCGCCAGCGCCAGCCGTGCCGCGTCAGCACGTGCCGCAGCTGGTAGCAGTCATCGTCGCCGTAATAGTAGGGATCATCCCAGTAGCCGTAGGGCCCGACGAAACCGAAACCGCGGAAATGGCGGCGATGGAGATGGCCGACATGATGCAGGCCGGCAATTCGCGGACCACCACCTGGAAAGGCGCCCAGCGCTCTCGGGTGAGCCATGCCTGCGGACATCCCTGCGAAGCCGCCGGCGCGGAATCCACCGGCGTGGAACCCGCCTCCATGGAAACCACCACCACCGCCGCCGCCGCCGTGACCGCGTGCCAAAGCCTCAGCCGGGATGCAGGCGATACCGATCGCAACCGCTGCGGCGAGGACACTCGTCATCTTCCTGAACATTGGTTCACTCCCAACTCAAGCAGCCCCGCGCGATGTCAACACCGCGTCTCGCACATTATTTCGCGGCATCACGACCGCTCGCGAATTTTTGCGAAATGATTGCGTCGGTGGAAACCGAACGAACGAAACGCTGAACTACCGCAACAACGGCGATAGCAGACGAAGACGACGATCGGCGCTTGAGTGCGGAAACGTCGAGCTTAGGTGCCGGTCTGTCCGCGATGCCGCAGCAAATGGTCGGCGAGCACGCAGGCGACCATGGCCTCGCCGACAGGCACGGCGCGAATGCCGACGCAGGGATCATGCCGGCCCTTGGTCAGGATCTCGGTCTCCGCGCCTGCGCGGTCGATCGTTCGCCGCGGCGTCAGGATCGACGAGGTCGGCTTGACCGCAAAGCGCGCAACGACGGCTTGCCCGGTCGAGATGCCGCCGAGAATGCCGCCGGCATGATTGGACATGAACATCGGACCGTTGTTGCCCATGCGGATTTCGTCGGCGTTCTGTTCACCGGAAAGTTCCGCTACGCCAAAGCCGGCACCGATCTCGACGCCCTTGACCGCGTTGATGCTCATCAGCGCCGCAGCCAGGTCGCTGTCGAGCTTGCCGTAGATCGGTGCGCCGAGACCCGCAGGCACGCCTTCCGCCACGACCTCTATCACCGCACCGATCGATGACCCGCTCTTGCGGATGCCGTCGAGATAATCGGCATAGAACGCGGCACTATCCTTGTCGGGGCAGAAGAACGGATTCTGGTCGACCTGATCCCAGTCCCAGTTGTCGCGATTGATCTTGTGCGGCCCCATCTGCACCAGCGCGCCCCGCACCGTGACCCCCGGCAGGACCTTGCGGGCGATCGCGCCGGCCGCGACCCGGCTTGCCGTCTCGCGGGCCGATGAGCGCCCGCCGCCGCGATAATCGCGCAAGCCATACTTCGCGTCATAGGTGAAGTCGGCGTGGCCAGGCCGAAACTTGTCCTTGATCTCCGAATAATCCTTGGAGCGCTGGTCGACATTGTCGATGTGGAGCGCGATCGGCGTGCCCGTGGTGCGGCCCTCGAACACGCCAGAGAGGATGCGGACTGCGTCCGGCTCCTGCCGCTGGGTCGTGAACTTCGACTGTCCGGGCCGCCGCTTGTCGAGATACGGCTGGATGTCCGCCTCGGTCAGCGGGATGCGCGGTGGACAACCGTCCACAACGCAACCGATCGCCGGCCCGTGGCTCTCGCCGAAGGTCGTGACGCGGAACAACTGGCCGAAGGTGTTGAAGGACATCGCTAATCAATCGATCCCGGTTGAACGGTCAACCCGATGACGTGTCGTAACGCGCCAGACCGCAGGGGTCAAATCGCGCCTTCAGGTGTGCTTGCTGCACGCGCCGTCCACAAACACATACACCACACCCTGCTCGATGGTCAGCTCGGACGCCCCTTCCGGCGTCTCGACCCCGAGCGCGACCAGCAACGCACGGGCGGTGCCGCCGTGGGCAACCGCCACGGTATCGGCTTGCAGCGAGTCATACCATTCGCGCATCCGGATCGTGACCGATGCATAGCTTTCGCCCCCCGGGGGCGGCACACCCCATTTGTCCCTTTCGCGGGCTGCGAAAATCTCGGGATCGGAGGCCTGCATCTGGGACAGAGTCGAGCCCTCCCAATGGCCGTAGCCGATCTCACGCAGGCGGTCGTCGATGGCATACACGGTCGGCGGCAGGCGTAGCGCGCCGCGCATCAGCTCCATGGTCTGACGCGCCCGGCCGAGCGGACTTGCCACGAAGGGCAGCGTGTCCGCCCCGCGCTCGTCGCGGCTGAACAGATCGCCCAGGATACGGCCGGCCTGTACGGCCTGCTTGCGCCCGAGATCGTTCAGCGGAATGTCCTGGCTGCCCTGAAAGCGACCAGCCGCATTCCACTCGGTTTCGCCGTGGCGAATGTAATAGATGACAGGACCGGGCATGGAGAGAGGGAGATCAGTCCTTGCCCAGCGAGATGTCCGGAGCGTCCGGGCGCTTCATGCCGCCTGTCTCTTATACACATCTAGATGTGTATAAGAGACAGCATGGAGAGAGGGAGATCAGTCCTTGCCCAGCGAGATGTCCGGAGCGTCCGGGCGCTTCATGCCGACGACATGGTAGCCGGCATCGACGTGATGGACTTCACCGGTCACGCCGCGCGACATGTCGGACAAGAGATAGAGCGCACTGTCGCCGACATCCTCAATCGACACCGTACGCCGCATCGGCGCGTTGTATTCGTTCCACTTCAGGATATAGCGGAAGTCCGCGATTCCGGAGGCCGCGAGCGTTTTGATCGGACCCGCCGAAATGGCGTTGACGCGAATGTTCTTCTCGCCGAGATCAGCGGCAAGATAGCGCACGGAGGCTTCGAGCGCAGCCTTGGCGACACCCATCACGTTGTAGTGCGGCATCCACTTTTCAGCGCCGTAGTAGGTCAGCGTGATGATCGATCCGCCGTCGGTCATCAATTTCTCGGCGCGTTGCGCGATCGCTGTCAGCGAATAGCAGCTGATCAGCATGGTCTTGGAGAAATTCTCGGCTGTGGTCTCAAGATAACGACCGTCGAGCTGATCCTTGTCGGAGAACGCGATGGCATGAACGACGAAATCGATCTTGCCCCACTGTTTCTCGAGCTCCGCGAACACGGCATCGATGGTCGCGGGATCCGTCACGTCACAATGGCCGAGCGTGATGGCACCGAGTTCGGCTGCCAGCGGTTCGACGCGCTTCTTCAGCGCGTCGCCCTGCCAGGTCAGTGCAAGCTCCGCCCCCGCCGCGCGGCAGGCCTTGGCGATACCAAAGGCGATGGAGCGGTTGTTGGCCACGCCCAGAACGACGCCCCGCTTGCCCTTCATCAGACCTGAATTGTCTGCCATCTCGCTCAAACCTTTGCCTGGATATATAAGCCTCTCAATGGCACAGCCCTCCGGGAGCTTCAAGCCGGCGAATGGCGGACATCAACCTTAACCAGCGGAATAGTCGCAACTTTCAGGTGTTCTGATCAGTATAAGATAGAAACGGCCTGGGATCGTCCATGAGCGCCTTCCGCCAGAGCATCGAGACCGTCATACCCGCATTGCGGCGGTATGCCCGTGCGTTGACCCGCGATAGCGATATCGCCGACGATCTCGTTCAGGATACTCTGGTGCGCGCGCTGCGCTCCGAGAAGCTGTTCGTGGGGGGCGACCTGCGAAGCTGGCTCTACACGATCCTGACCAATCTCAACCGGAACCGCCGCCGCTCACTGGCGCGCAAACCGCCGATGACAGTGCTGGTCGATACCGCTGTCGACGCCAGCGGAACAGAAGCCGAGAGCCGGGATATCGCCGCGGCACTGGCCACCCTGGTGGAAGACCAGCGGGCGGTGCTGCTGCTGGTGGTGCTGGAAGGACTGAGTTACCGCGAAGTCGCCGACATTCAGAGCGTGCCGATCGGCACCGTGATGTCGCGCCTTGCGCGCGCGCGTGCGCATGTCAAAGCCTACCTCGAAGGCGAGCGCCCAGCGCTGCGCCGTGTAAAGTAAAATGATGCCGATGTTCAGGAGATCAGGGGACCACGACAATGACTGAGCGCAACATCCCCGTCACGGAAGACGAACTGCACGCCTACGTGGACAATGAACTGCCTGCGGAGCGCAGCCAGGCGGTACAGGCGTGGCTCGCCGCACACCCCGAAGATGCCGAACGCGTCCGCGCCTGGCGCACGCTCGGCGACGAATTGCACCGGCGTTATGGCGGTGTGGTCGACGAACCGGTGCCGCAGCGGCTGGATCTCGATCGGCTGGTGACGCGTCCGCGCACCTGGGTCTGGAGTGCGATTGCCGCAACCTTCCTGGCATTCATGGTCGGCAGCGGCGCGGGATGGATGGCGCACAATGCGTGGGCGACGGAGATCAGTCCCACCGAAGCCCTGCGTGATGAGGCGATCACCGCACACAAGCTCTACACCGGCGAAGTGCGTCATCCCGTCGAGGTCACGAGCAGCGAGCAGGAGCATCTGCTGTCGTGGCTGTCACGCCGCGTCGGCACCACGCTGCGCGCGCCCGACCTGACAAAATACGATCTGAAACTGCTGGGTGGACGCCTGCTGCCCGGCCTCAGCGGTCCTGCTGCCCTCTTCATGTATGAAAACGGATCGGGCGAACGGGTCACGCTTTACTGCACGCCGGTCAAGGCCCCCACGACCACGCTGATCTACAAGGACGTGGAGAACACCGGCTCCGTGCAGTGGATCGAGAACGATTACGGCTGGGTCGTCAGCGGTCCGGTCAACAAGGACAAACTGAAGGTCGTGGCCACGGCAGCCTATGAGCAGCTGGAAGCGCGATAACGGCTGCGGGTGCACCCCAGTTGGTCAATAAAGCGACCTGGAATGATCGGGACTACCGATCATCAAGCATTCAACCGTGGGGGAGCTTGGAACAGCTTCAAACCGAAAGCCAACGGCCTGCTGGTGGCATGACGACCATCGTCGCTGGTGGCACGTGCTCTGCACGCGCGCAAAGCGCGGAAGCCAGGCTCAGCGCAGGCGTCCGCTGTTTCGCTGCGAGACGAGCCACTCCGACAACGGTGTAGCTTTCGCCTCTCCAGTGCTCTTGGCGCCCTTTGCAGCCGCCTTCCTTTTCACCGGCACTGAAGCTGGTGTCCGCGCCGCATCCTCGGCTTCCTTCGCCAGGCGCAAGGCGCGCAGGCGCTCCATGTTCTTGCGCACGGCAACTGCGCCAGCCTCATAATCGGCAAGCGCTTTGGCGCCTTCGGTGGACGCAATCTTCTGCTTTTCCAGGCGGGCGACCTGGGCGGGATTCGACGGTTTGCTGCTCATCCGCTCGATATAGTCATATTTCTGCGAATTGCCAGCATTTACCGCTCGTTTCAGTCCGTCCCGCGCGGATTGTAGGGGTGCTGGCTACGCCATTTCTGCATGAGCGCCTCCAGTTCGGCATCCGAGCCGTCCGGCAGCGCAATACGCGCGGTGACAAACAGGTCTCCGGTGGCTTTGGCTTTCGGCAAGCCCTTCCCCTTCAGCCGGAAGGTCCGTCCACTGCTCGTGTTCTTCGGAATCGACAAGTCCACCGCCCCGTCGAGCGTCGGCACCCTCACCTTGGCACCAAGCACCGCCTCGTACAGCGTGATCGGCAGATCGACCCGGAGGTCTTCGCCATCCACCTTGAACACCGGATGCGGTGCGATGGTGAGGGTAATCAGTACATCTCCGGGCGGATGACCGGGCGCGCTTTCGCCCTGGCCCTTCAGCCGGATCTGTTGGCCGGCCGCGACCCCTTTCGGGATCCTGACATTGAGCTCCTTGCCGGTTGGCAGCCGCACGCGCTTTTCGCCGCCGTGCACACTTTCTTCCAGCGACACGCTTATGGCCGCGCTGAGATCGAGATCGGGAGCGCCGAACGGCGCGTCCTGTTCGAACGTGCGTGCGCCGGCACCGCCACGGCCTCCGCGCATGCCACCAGCCGCGCCACCGAACATGCTGTTGAGAATATCCTCGAATGCGCCGCCGCCAGCACCGGCACCGCCCGAGCGGAAGCTGTATTCAAAGCCACCAGGACCGCCCGCACGCGCGCCGCCACCGCCGGGAAAGCCCTGAAAACGGGGCTTGCCCTCGGCGTCGATCTCGCCGCGGTCGAATTGCTTGCGTTTCTCCTCGTCGCCAACGATCTCGTTGGCCGAGTTCACCTCGGAGAACCGGCTGGCAGCCTTCGGATCATTCTTGTTGGCGTCGGGGTGGTGCTTCTTGGCCAGCTTGCGAAAGGCGCTTTTGATCTCGGCAGCGCTGGCGTTCCGCTGCACCCCCAAGACCTCGTAGGGGTCGCGCATTCGTCTCGTCTCCTTCGGGAAGTCAAATCAGAGTCTAAAACGGGGCTGAATAGCCCGCTTGCCCGTCATCTGGGAAGTCCGTGGCATTTTTGCAACGGCTGGCGGACGGAACTCGCCACTCTGGCGGCGCGTCCCCTCAACTTTGTTTCCAGGGCCGCATGGCGCGGATCTCCCACCGGCCTTCGCCCGCCTTGCAGGCTTCCCCCTGCATCCAGGCCTCTGAGCGCCCCTTGACATAGCTTGCCAGGAAATCCCGGCACGTCCGCCCCTCGGCAGTATAGGAACTGGCCAGCGGCGTGACCGACCCCCTTGCCCCCGTTTTCGGATTTTCCCACGGCTGGCTGGAATCCTTGCCGCCACGGGTCAGGACATCCGACGCCGCATTGCGCGCAAACGCCATATCGGTGTCGGTCGGCCCCTCGTCTACCGCTGGCCCGACCTGGGAGACCGGCGTAATCGAACCGGTGACATCGGAGGGATCAGCGGCAGGTTCGGCCTTGAATGCAGCAGTCTGGGCCAGCCGATACGAGCAGCCGCCACAGCCGGCCGCGACCGCGATCGCAGCCAGAACGGTCATCGCCCGGCGCGCAGCGGATAGGCTATCGCGTCGCCATCCCCTATATAGGGGCGGTGATGCGTTCCTGAACGCGGACCGATGCAACACGGGTACTCCAGACAATGACCGATACGCCGACCATGGAACACCAGACTCCGTTAACACCGGGTGATTTTACGGCGGCCGACGAGCCGTTCGGGCTGTTTTCGGAGTGGTTCAAGGAGGCGGTCGCCTCTGAACCCAACGATCCCAACGCCATGGCGCTCGCGACAGTGGGCGATGACGGCCTGCCGGATGTCCGCATGGTGCTGCTGAAGGGCTTCGATACGGCCGGCTTCGTGTTCTACACCCACATCGCGAGCCAGAAGGGTCAGGAAATCGCCGCCAACCCGAAGGCAGCGGTGGTGTTCCACTGGAAGTCCCTGCGCCGGCAGGTCCGCATCCGCGGTGCTGTCACCCCGGTTACGGCGGCGGAAGCGGATGAGTATTTCGCCAGCCGACCGCGGCAGGCGCAAATCGGCGCCTGGGCCAGCAAACAATCGCAACCGCTGGAGAGCCGTTTTGCCTTCGAGCAGGCCATCGCCAAGGAGACTGCCAAGCACCTGGTCGGCGCAGTGCCGCGCCCGCCGGGCTGGAGCGGTTACCGGATCGCACCGCTGGCCATGGAGTTCTGGCATGACCGCCCGTTCCGCCTGCACGATCGCATCGAATTCCGCCGCGACAGCGCCGACGGCGCCTGGAGCAAGACGCGGCTCTACCCGTAATCCGTATCGTCAAGCGCCAGTGACGACCGCTCTGTGAACGCCTCAATTGGCACCCGACTTGCTCGCCTGATCCGACACGCCTGACTTGCACCTTCGACCTGTGCTTTCGCCGACAACCGAGAAACGAGACCCCGTTCCGATGGCCACCGCCTCGTCCAACACACCCCGCCGCACGCTGCTTCTGACCGGCGCAAGCCGCGGCATCGGCCACGCCACCGTGATCCGCTTTTCCAGCGCCGGCTGGCGCGTCATCACCTGCTCGCGCCATGCGTTTCCCGAGGAATGCCCGTGGGACGCTGGCCCGGAGGACCACATCCAGGTCGACCTCTCCGATCCGGAGAACACCATCCAGGCGATCAAGGAGATCCGCTCGCGGCTGGAGACCGGCGAACTGCATGCGCTGGTCAATAACGCCGCGATCTCGCCCAAGGCCGACGGCGGCGGCCGGCTCGGCACGCTCGACACCGACATGGAGACGTGGGCCAAGGTGTTTCGCGTCAACTTCATGGCGCCGATCATGCTGGCGCGCGGCCTGATCAGCGAACTGAAGGCGGCCAAGGGTTCGGTGGTGAACGTCACCTCGATCGCGGGATCGCGCGTGCATCCGTTTGCGGGGGCAGCCTACGCGACCTCGAAGGCCGCGCTCGCGTCATTGACGCGCGAGATGGCGTCCGACTTCGGCCGGGTCGGCGTGCGCGTCAACGCCATCGCACCGGGCGAGATCGACACCTCGATCCTCTCGCCGGGCACCGACAAGATCGTCGAGAGCCAGATCCCGATGCACCGCCTCGGCACGCCCGACGAAGTGGCGAAGATCATCTATGTGCTGTGCACGGAGACGAGTTCCTACGTGAACGGCGCCGAGATCCACATCAACGGCGGCCAGCACGTCTGAACGAGGCGGGCGCGCCCGCTACAGCCACTTCTTCCACTTGAAGAACACGTAGGGCAGCACCGCGGCGAACACCATGGAGACCACCGCGAGAGGATAGCCGTGCTGCCATTCCAGCTCCGGCATCACCTTGAAATTCATGCCGTAGATCGACGCGATCAAGGTCGGCGGCATCAGCACCACCGCCATCACCGAGAACAGCTTGATGATGTTGTTCTGCTCGAGGTTGACCACGCCCAGCATGGCGTCGAGCACGAACTGGATCTTGTTGGAGAGATACGAGGCGTGGTCGGTCAGCGACTGCACGTCGCGCTGCATGGTCTTGAAGACGGTCTTCTGCTCCTTGCTCCAGCGGCCGTTGTCGGTTTCCACCGCAACGAAGGAGATCAGCCGCCCGATGGTGACGAGGCTTTCGCGCACCTTGGAGAC